>OFQY01000003.1_pt1 | contig 78937 bp, 117 predicted proteins | sample 1542991 | NCBI WGS metagenome assembly OFQY01 (sample SAMN07774224, study PRJEB24372) | wastewater metagenome | isolation source: Exp Tend VB 10WW | collected 2016-02 | reverse complement strand
CAAGACAAAATTGAAAAGTGGTGGTGAAATGGGGCTTTCGTTTACCAACGAAGAAGCGTACTCAAATATTTTGAAACAGTACGTCAGCTCGTATAAAGACTTGCCTATTTATCCGTACGACTTCAAGAGCATTTTTAGAAACGAAGCACGCAGCAAGTCGGGCATCATGCGCGGCCGAGAATTCTACTGGAAAGCGCTGTACTCATTCTCCCAGGATGAAGCCGATCGCGTCGCCGATTGTTTCGATATCGACGGATGTTTCCCCGAGGACATCTGTTTTGCGTGCGCCCAGGAATTGTGGCATGAACGTCAGCAAGATCAATCCATGTCGGACGTCGTTCAGGATGGTCCGGCAGCATAAAAAGGGAACCCATGCAACTCAGCAAGATCATCCCAGGAAAGTGGTATCAAACCCAGAAAGGGGACGGACCCTGTCTCTCGGTAGGGAACAAAGGCGCGAAGTTCGAGCTTCCCGAGGGGGAGGCATGGCTCAGCGCGAAAGAAGTGCAGCATGAGATCGTCAAGCCGGATGGCGCTGAGTCCATCAAGGCAGATGTTTCGCCCATGACCGCGACTGACATGCGAAACGCCGCGAGGTTCCTGGGCGAATCCAAAAAAGGAAAGGACGCGATCAAGCATCTTCTCCCGTGGCTCGACGATACCGGCCTGTTGCTCGACTACTACAGTCAAGAGGCCGTGTTGACGCTCCTGATGGGCGCATGGGGGCAATTCTCGATGACCGCACGCGATGAGATGCGCGAGGCAATGGAGAAGGGACGTGGAGCATGAGCGGCATCTGGGCAGCGAGGGAAGCGAAGAAACGCAAGTTCCCGATCGGCACCGATATCATCTGGCTCCACGAACCACGGGGCGGCTATGGCTATGTGTTTAGAATCCCCGGCAAGGTCGTGGGGTATGGTCGTGGCCGAATCAAGATCGAAGTGGCGAAGGCGGACGGGGAAAAGGTCCAGCGGTTCGTGAAAGAGGAGTCGCTGCGGTTTGGAGGATTGTGACGATGGACGACGACTTTGAAGCCCGACACTTGCGCCGGGACGAATTGGTTCGCCAAATGTGCGAAGTCATGGGATGGGAGCATTCTTCATCCCACATATGGACCGCGATTCGCAAGGTTGCCAAGGCCGAAGCGGTCGCAATCAGCCTGGATAAACTTGAGGAAGTTCTGGATCGTCTCAAAGCGAAAGGACAAACCCCATGAGTAAGCATACCCCCGGCCCCTGGAACGTAACACGCCGCACCCAAAAGGAAGGCGATTGTAATCCGGGCATCTGGATTCACGGGAAAGACCATCAAACCGTTTTCGACTCGGGCGCGCTGGACGTGTTTCCGCTGTCCGAAGCTAACGCCACGTTGATCGCCGCAGCACCTGATTTGTTGCAGTCGCTGGAGTATGTCCTGGCCATGATCGCGGAGGATGACTTGATCCCCGAAGATGTCAGCTACATGCGTCTCGCCCGCGCCGCTATCGCCAAAGCGAAAGGAACCTCATGAACACCGATCGCGCCGCCTTCACCGCAATGCTCGACGAGAACCCCGCCGATCAAATTACACGGGCCATCTTCGCGGACTGGCTCGACGAGAACGGCGCCACGGAGGAAGATCGGCTATTGGTGCTGGCGATGCGCTGGGAGGTGGAGCACGGGAAATATCCGTATAGCTTTCGCTGGCTGAACGACGCTCCCCCTGGCCCTTTTTGGAATTGGCATAGGGCTTCGGTCGGAAGGGGCAAGAATTCGTCTTCTCATAGGCACTGGATTTGGAGGTCTATTCCGTGGCCTGCGTGTGGATATTCAACAAGAGAAGACGCCGAATTAGTCCTGGGCAAGGAGCTTGATTTATACGGAGAAACTGTATCGCCTGTTCATGTTCGAGGAGTTACCGCAAAGAGGAATGACCGCGATCCGAGGATTAACTGGGCAGAACGATATGGCGTGGCGACCACTCCAAGCCCAAAAAAATAAGCGCACCGCACCCACGAAAGGAATCTCCCCGCATGAAGCACAATCCCTACCAACGAACCACCACCATCCGCGCAGATCGTGCGCGCCTCGCGCGTCACCACGATCCCCCGCGCGCCAAGGAAAGAGAACCTCCATGAAGATCATGAACTCAAAGCTGTTGAAGGAATTCAGGCGTGCCGGCTTTTGCGAGTGGTGCAATTGCTACTGCCTGGTTCGCGAACCTCATCACCTGAGAACGAAGGGATTCGGCGGCGGCTCGACGCTCGATGTCAGGATCAACCTCATCTCCCTGGGCGGTTCGAAGAAACTCCCCGATGGGCGAAGGCGCTTCTTTTGTCGATGCCATACGTCATTGCAAGGCGATGCGCATCGCGCGCAAGAGGTGTTGTCGATCGTGGCATTGCGCGAGAAGGTACGGCCCGAGGAGATCACCGAGGTGATGGATTGGCTTCGCAGGTTGATCCGGCCGACCGAGACGCAGTTGATGCGAGCGATGGAAGAATTGACGCCGGCGGGAAGAGTGATTGCCTTGAAGGAACTCAACGAAGCAGGCATCTTGACTTAGTCCTCCACCTCGCGAAACTCCTCCCTCATCACCCGGTAGCACAGCAGTTCCTTCGTCAGCGCCCGAATCCCTGCCGCAAGAAGCCGCCTCACGTTCTGCCGGGAGCAATTCAGAATCAAGGCGATGTCGTCGAGTGTCTTCTCATCGAAGTGCTTCCACTCGATCACCTGGCGATAGTGCGCCGGGATGCGCTCAAGGCACTTCTGCACCAAAGCCGCCATCTCGTGCCTTTCAAGGTCCATCTCAGGTTCGCGCAAATCTTCCAGGAGATCGGCCTCGGTCTGTCCGATGCTGTTGGGCATGTCGAGCGACGTCAGGGCGCCGGCGTGATGGGTCAGAGCCTCGATTGTCTTCTTGCTGCGCCCCGTCCGGTGGAACAAGCTCTTCCCAGGAACGACACCGTTGGAGCACGCTTCCTGGAGCATGTCTCGATTCACCCGGCCGAAGTAGCTGATAAAGCGGATATTCTTCGTTAGATCGAAGTTGCCGATTTGCTTGACGATCTTGAGAATTCCCTCTTGAACCAGGTCCTCCGGATCGTTGGCGGGATGCTCCTTGACGATCTTGTGCGCGATCTTCCAGAGGAGCGGCGTGATATTTGCGATGAGGACTCCCAGCGCCTCCCGGTCCCCTTGTTGGGCCCGAAGGATCAGGGTGCGCTCTTCGTCGGCAGTGAGGAACGTGGTTGTCACGAACCCCACTTTAGACGATCGCCGAGATCAATCGAAAACGAACCGCCATCCATCAGGGCGTGTCAGTTGCGATAGAATATAGGTAGTTAATCCTAGCGTCCTTTTTGGAGGTACGCCAAATGCTCACCGTTGAATCGGTCCTTTGCACCCCTGTCCCTCCCGACGTGGAGGTCGTGACCGTGCGCGACGACGAGAGCGCAACGTACGTCACCACCATCCACGGAGGACGACTGGACGGGGAGGAGTTCGTCGACGATCGGGATCCCGGGTAGTGTCTTAACATCGTGTTGCAGTCGGCCTCGGCATTTTATGCCCTGTGCTTATCACGGCCCTCATTCTCCTTCTCGTCCTTAGCCGAATCCACTTTCTCCTGCCCAACCAACGGATCGGCCTGAACAATCACGGCAGCGCCACCAGGAGCATTGCCTTTCAGTTTCAGGAGTTTGACCGGCGCTGTCACGCGGCTTTGCCCTGGAGCATGTCGAAATATCTACATGCGGCTTCAACTTCCTTTTTCTCGACGCCATAAGCCCTAGCTGCTGCCTCTACGTTTCCCTCATCCGTTGCGGCTTCCCAAAGCGATTGAGCAGAATAACCACATGATGGCAGAAACGGTTCACCAAATCGAACGTGAGGATTCATGTCCACGGCGCATCCTTCCCAGCGCCATGCGTGATAAAGATTAGCGAGTCCTTCGGAATCATATCCAAGGTCGCCTTTATAAAGCATTACGATTTCTTTCAGATAAACTGCGCGGCGATGCTTACCGCTCGCCTCGATGAGCCTTCCATCCGGGAGCGCTAAGCCGAGTTCGTTGTGCCATCGGAATGTAACGTTCTCCCTGGCGAACGGATGAGTTACTCCTTGCTCGTGCGCGATTGCCAGCAGTTGTCGAATTTTCTCAAGCGGAACGCGATCAGCGCCCTTCTTTTGGCGAATCTCGCGAATGGCGGTCATTTGAACGAAATCGAGAAATGAAATAAACTTTCCGTCGATAAGTTGAGGCGAAATCGCCGCGTTCCCATCGTTAGTTCCGAAAAACCACCGATTGGCCAATTTTCTGGAAACGCGTGCGTATAGGGCCACTTCCTCAATCGAGTAAAGCCCGACGCCGAGAACATTTTCCGCCGCGACAACCATCGCCATGTCTCTTTGCGTAAAATTACCTAGACGAACCTTTTTGTCGGCTGATTGTCATTCCGTGATGACCTATTTCGCGAAAGACACCTGTCGCACATCTTAAGTAGCAACGCAAAGCCATTGCGTCCTGTTTATTTTGCTTTTCGATGAAGCCGATCCTCTGCCGCCTTGAGCAGAATCGGGCGCGCCCAAGAAGCCATGTCCATGCCGTCCAGCGAAACGGCCTCCATAATTCGATCCTTCTGTTCACCAGTTACGGGGATACGAAGGTCCACGTCCTTACGTTCACCGGCCTCTTTACGAGGTCTCCCGCGTTTTGTTTTCATGGGATTATTGTAGGAAAATTATTTCTGAAAATCAATACCAAAAGGACATTGACTGTAGATTTAATTTAGCCACAATAAATGTAGATGAATAAACCCCTGATGCCTGTGACAGCAGGCATCAGGGCAATCACAATCAGGCGGTTAGGCCAGAATGCGACCTTGGTAAGCCTCATTCTAGCCGATCCGCCGCAATCAGGAAAGAGCGGTCGGCCATGCTTTGTCCTATCTGCCGGAATGAATCTCGCCGGTTCGGGTTCGCTCGCAGCGGCTCCCAGCGTTATCGATGCGACGCCTGCGCGAAGACGTTCACGGATGAATCGACGCGGGTCTTTGATCGTCGTCGCGTCGATCCCGCGAAAATGAATCTCGTCAAGATGACGCCGGCGCAGAAGTCGGGGCTGACGGTCGAGACGTGGAGCCTGCAAAGATTGCTTGCGGAAGCCGCGAAGGTGTGATAAATACGGGGCGAGCAATCGCCCCGTTCTTTTCACGGATCAATCACCATGCCCATCTCCTGGAACGAAATCCGCCACAATGCCGTTGCCTTCTCGAAGTCCTGGGCCGGAGTTTCGAGCGAGCGAGCCGAGGCGAAAACGTTTTGGGACGAGTTCTTCAGGGCCTTCGGCATTCAGCGGCGCACGGTCGCCAGCTTCGAGGCACCAGTCAAGAAGATTTCCGGCACCTGGGGCTACATCGATCTCTTCTGGAAGGCTACGCTCCTGGTCGAGCACAAAAGCCGTGGCCAAAAACTAGACAAAGCCGAATCGCAAGCGATGGATTACATTCAGGCACTGAAGACCGAAGGCCGCGACGAGGAAATTCCTCGCTACGTAATCGTCAGCGATTTCGCCAAGATCGCCCTTCATGATCTGGAAGAAGGCACGTCGTTTCAGTTTCAACTGGCCGATTTTCACGAGAACATCGATAAGTTCGCATTCATTCCCGGCTATAAGCAACACCGCCTGGACGTTGAAGACCCGATCAACATCGTCGCGGTTGAATTGCTCGGCAGGCTGCACGACGCGCTGAAGGACGGCGGCTACGCCGGCCCCGACCTGGAGCGGTTCCTTGTTCGTATTCTCTTCTGCCTGTTTGCCGAAGACACTGGCTTATTTAATCGAATTTCATCTTCGGGCATTTCGTCGCTTATAATCTCGGCATGAACATCAAAGTCGAATTCCTCACCAAGGAAGAGGAGATGGACCTTGCCCGCAAGGGCCTGGCCGGCGACACGGATGCGAGGAACCGCGTCGTGATGAATATCCTTCCCTACATCATCAAGGCCGCGAATCGATACGCGTTCAAGGTCCCCCACGACGATCTCGTACAGCACGCGCTGGCGATGTGCCTGGAGAAGTTTCACCTCCTCGATCTTTCGCGCGGCTGGCGGCCGATGACCTACCTTTGCCACGTCGCCGAACGGCAGATGCAGCTCATGACGAAAACCGACGGGGTAATTTACATCCCTCCGCGGAACAACGTCGCCAACTATGCCGACGAAACTAACCTGGCCGCCGAGCGCGCTGGCAAACTCGTCTCCCTGAATGATCGATGCCGGGATCATCCAGACGTCGAGATCGCCGGTGCCCTCATGGACGTGTCAAGCCCTTGCCCGGTCAATAACGCTATGGACAGCGAAGGATACGATCGCTTCCAGGATCGATTGAGGGTGCTGGACAAGCGTGAGAGGGAGATCGTCCGCATGCGCGTCATCGAGGGGAAGACGCTTGAGGAGGTTGGCGAGATTCTTGGCGTCTGCAAGGAGAGGGTGCGGCAGATTCAAGAGATTGCGATGAAGAAGCTGCGACGGCTGGAGAGGTCGATTGTCCCCGCTCTGTCCCCGACGCCCTGTCCGAGTTGATCTTGTTGTACAAAATGCAACTCGCTAGAATCCCAGTGAAACGCAAGGGATTGCGAGTCCGTCCCCGTAGCTCAATTGGATAGAGCGTCGGCCTCCGAATCGAATCGTTTATCGCAAATCCCCTGTAAATATCAAGGTTTCCAGCATCCCATCGGGAATCAGTGATTCCCGGACGCCCATGTCCGAATGTCCGCGCCGTCCGCGCGGACATTCGGACGTTCAGGGCATGGTGCTGGACGTAGTTTCGGGCGCAGGACGCGCCGACAATCCACGGAAAGGAGTCCGTCATGGCCGCACCACGTCCATTCCCGATCTACCCAAAGAAGAAACTCAAGCACTCGGCAGGATGCCGGATCAAAATCGCTGGCCGCGCGTATTACTTGGGCAAGCACGATTCCCCCGAGAGTTACGCCGAGTACGAACGGCTTCGACTCGAACACGCCAAAGGCATCCAACTCGTCAAGCTCCCCGACGCTGCCGGCCAGACGATCGACGAGCTCGTCGCGGCCTGGATCGCGAACGAACCTCGAGGATTAGAAGATCCGGAAGTTCAACGCATCATCGCGGCCTGCCAGCCTCTCCGTCGTTTGTTCGGCGCCACGCGGGCCAACGAGTTCAGAGCCAATCGCTTCCGGGCCCTGCAAGACGCCCTTGCTTCTCAATCGTGGATGACGCCCGAGGAGAAGGACTTTCGCGGCCCGTGGAGCCGAAAGTACCTCAACAAAACCACCGACCGGATCATCAGGATCTTCAAATGGGCGGAGTCGACCGAGCGTTTACCCATGGGCATCGCCGAGCACCTCAAGACCGTGCCGAAACTCAAGGTGCAAGACAAACGAGTGAAGGACCATCCCCCGATCGAGCCGGCCGACTGGAAGACCCAGGTTGAGCCTTGCTTGCAGTTCTTCAGTCCCGTGGTCAAGGCGATGGTGATCGTCCAGCAGCACGGAGGATTGCGCCCTGACGAGGTGTGCGAACTGAAGCGTTGTGAGGTGGACCTGACGAGCACGCCCGACGTCTGGATCATTCGCCCCGAGAAGCACAAAGGCAAATGGCGCGGACACGACCTGGTTAAGGTATTGGGACCCATCTCGCAAAGGGCGCTCGCTCCATGGTTGATGGCCGCTGAGCCGGATGGGTATGTCTTTCCGCCCGCAAAAAGAAGGAATGGCGCGCAGCACTACCAGGAGAACGGCTACGCGCAGGCGATTCGGCGGGCGATCGAACTGGCCAAGGTCAAGAAGTGGTCACCGTACAAGCTCCGTCATGCAGCTGGACATGCCGCGGAGGAGGTGGGCGGTCTTGCCGGCGCCGCAGCGTTCCTCGGGCATCACTCCCTTGAGACGACGAAGATTTACACGGACAAGCAGCGGATTTCCACGGCGATCGACGTGGCGAAAAAAATAGGATAATTCGGTATAGACTATTGACATCTATAGCCGATAGTCTATACTAAAGGTGTGAGGTAACGCGGTCCACCGGCGAACACAGGTGGGAGTGGGCCTGATAAGCCCTGGGAGATTGAGACATGAACGAAATCGAAACGACGGTCTGCGGCAACCAAGTCCAACACGACAACAGCGGCGTCGGCCACAACTGGCGCAACATCGACGCCAGCGAAATTCCGGCCAACATCCGAGAAGAAATCGAAGGCGAGATGATCGATGGCGGGATGGACGAATGTGAAAATTTCGTCGCGAGCAATGGCCTCCATTACCGCTGGTAACAATCCTGATTCACTCGGTCCTGTCGGCGTTGACGCGGAGTAGTGATCCGCCGAGCTGGTGACAGGCCAGGCTTTGCGGCTCTCCTGAGACAAAGAGCCGTTTTGATTCCCGCCCCTCTCCCCGCCGCCTATCAAGCGGCCACGTAACGGGAGAGGGGCACTTTTTTGAGAGGCAGCCGTGACCATCAAAACCCTCGGCAAGCAACTGAAGCAACTCCGCGAGAAAGCTGGCCTGAGCCGAAACGCACTGGCGGCACAGGCTGGAATCGATCCCACCTATTACGGCCGTTTAGAGGACGGCAAGATTGCGAATCCGTCGTTCAACGTGGTGATCTCGCTCGCCAATATCCTCCAAGTCTCGATCGATTCGCTCGCCAAATCCGCCAAACCTTAAATCTCGGCTATCTGGACAAAATTCCACGTATAGGCTTGCTTTAACGATTCCTCCATGGCAAGATGCACTCACGGACCACACATGAGGTGCAGCTGCACGTAAAACGCAGCGCGGCCGTCGCAGAAGCGAACCATCCCAAGCCAGCACGGAGCCCGGCGGGAAGTTCACCGACCACAACGACATGAACGCGTTGTGGCGGCCAGTTGCGGTGCGCCTCTACCATGCCTCTCGCCAAACTTGCCGAGTCCTTTTCCTGCACCATTCTCGCCAAGCTCATCGACCTCGGCGCTATAGCGCCCGACAAGCCGGTCACCGTTGCGTCCAAGTCGGAGCGGTGCGGCTTGCAGGTGATCGTGACGATCGCGGACTATGCGCCGATGCACATTCACCCCGACACTCAGGCCAGGATCGAGGCAATGAGGACGAGCGTCATTTCTCCGCCCGAACCTCGGCCAGTGGCGCCGCCGATCAAGAGGCCGACGCAGAAGGAGAAGATCCTTGACCTGCTCAAGGGACAACCCGCGCGCAAGGCCGTTTGGATCGCGCTCAAACTCGGCAAGAAGAAGGCCGATGGAGGATTGCGCGAGACGCTGTCCCAGATGCTCAAGGCCGGCGTACTCGTCAAAGGAGCATCGGGGAACGGCTACATGCTGCCGACGTCCGAACCGAGTGCGTCCGAACCGGACATCGGTCGTGCGACATAGCGGACCTTTCGCTTTTTGGTGGATGTCGCAAAACTAGGAACATGGACGCGACGAACTTTCCGAACGATTTGATTACCCCGGACGATGCAGGGAAGCTCCTCGGCATCACGGGCCACACCATCAGGCGCTGGTGCAAGATGGGAACCTTGCCGGCCTTCAAGGTAGGCGCCCGTCTGAGGATCAGCCAGGCCGATGTCGTGGCGCAGATGAAGCGCCTCGAGGTCGAAGGGAAACCCACCTTGCCGACCAAGGCCGAAGCGACCGCCAAGGCGAAGCGGACGGAGAAGATCTTGCGTGAGGCAGGGAGTCGCAACTAAACCACCATCACCAAAGCAAAGGAACCCGACCATGATCCGAACCGACATCTTTCCTGAATTCCTGAAGAAAGAAGACCTCCAAAAGACCGTGCGCGCCACCATCACTGCCGTCGTGAAGGAACTCGTCTCCTGCTTCGACGGGAGGGAGGTCAAGGCCGTGATGCACTTTAGCGACGCATCGATCAAGCCGTTGATCCTGAACCAAACGAACTGGGACTTCTGCGCCGAACTGTTCGGGCCAAACTCCGACGAATGGGGCGGGCATGAGGTCGAGATTTACATCGAGCCGTCCGTGGTGTGCCATGGCGCTCGTGTGGGAGGGATCCGCTTGAGGAGCATCGATTGCCACCTGGACGCCAAGGTTTGGACCTGGGAGCAAGCCCTCCTCAGCGCGCAAGAAGCCGGGATCGGCCAGGAGCAAGTCAAGGCGGCGCTCAAATCCCTGGGGCGAAAGACGTACCAGATGGTCAGGGACACGCCGATCGTGCAGGCGTTGATTGACGCGGCCATGGTCGGTGGGGATGGGGTGTTCGGCAGGAAGGAAGTTGAGGAAGGGGTGCCGATCTAGGCCGGCGGGACAATGTCGCGCATCCGCTGAAGGAGGAGCCTCACCAACTCCGTGGTTCCTTCAGTGCCACGTGAATCGTAGCGGCCAAGATCGGCGAAGTGGTCCAGCTGTCCTTTGAATTGCTCCCGGACCTTTTCGAGCGTCTCTCGATACCACTGGTGCAGGTTGGCGTTCGCGTCAAGGGCTCCGTAGGCGTCGCCATCCTGCACGGCCAGTTCCGCGGCGTGGAGTTCTTCGCCTTCATCGATGAGGCGAAGGAGAAGAGATCGGCCATGAGCATCAATGGATTCCTTGTACCTCTGTCGCCATGCCATGAAGCACCCGAGGACAATCGCCAGGGTGCCAAACAACACGCAGGACCATCGCATCGGCATTGGCATAGGTTCCAACGCAGCCCCGATGATCCAGGCCATGACGCCGATGGTTCCGCTCATGAGTGAAAGCCAGTGGGTAGCAACGTCCGTGGCAAACGCCAGGACGTCGGCGCAGAGATTTTTCACGACCATTTGCCCCTTGGCCGGAACCGCCCGCCCGATTGCAGCGAGAGGCAACGCGCCACAACCGGACGAGCCGACCGGGTAGCTACTCCCGGCGTCCAGCTTGAAGGAGATTATATGCGGAGAGATGACGGAGAGATGACGGAGTTAGGATTCCTACTGCATAGGGATTCGGCGATTTTCTCGACCCTGCGCGATTCCTCCCAGGATGACCATCAACGCGTAAGCGGCGACCACCACAACAACCACGACGCTGTTACCGATCAACCCGATCCAGGTGTAGACATGATTGCAATCTCGATTGGTCGTCAAGCCGACAACCACCAGGCCGATGCCGACGACACAGAGCGGGATACTCATGCAGTTCAGGCAGTAGAGAGACGCCACCCCACCAAGGGCGCCGGCCTTCACGCCATCGCCAGACGTGGCCAAACTGATGGCAATTATCAACATCAGAACGACATCCATGCCGCCCACGAGGAGGACGATCAGAAACGCAGCGATACCAAGGGCGGAGTGCTTCCGCGGAGCGACATCGGCAACTTCTCTTCGAGGTTCGGTCGGCAGGGGCGGTTCTGGATCGGCAAACTTCGCCTCTGGAATGAAAGGGCGCGCTGGCGCAGGCTCGACCGATTCTTCGGTGCCAGGAGCGAAGGTGCCAAGGGTTGTTTTGTTCGATGCGGCGGGAAGTTGCTTCGGCGGGCTGGGGATGATCGTCTTTTGCCCGCACTTGGGGCAACTGGCTTTTTTCCCGACGAGTTCTTCGGCGCACTCAAGAGCCTGAGAGCAGTTTGGGCAGTAATAACGCACGGGCGGGCCTGTTTCAGAATGATGTGGCGCGGCTACTTCTTTGGCTTTGGCGGCCAGAAGCCGCGTTTCTCAAGAAACTCCTTGAACGCCTTTTCGATAACGCGAGCCTGGTCCGTTGGATACTCCAAAGACTCCATGTATGCGTCGAAAGGATCCTTCAAGGCAACGTCGATCTTGGTGAAGAGTTTCCAGACGGTGGACTCTTCGGCCACGTCGGTTGGCGTCTGCGCGGGTTGCCGCGGGCGGTTTGGTTTCTTGGACATAGTGCCGTTCATTGTAAACCTCCGTCTGGTTCCGCCAATCGACCAATTATATTTCGGCAATCCAGGGATATTCTTGGAATTCCGTAGATTTTTTCAAACATCCTGTTGACGTGGCGGATATCCATAGATATACTTCTACCAACAGCGAACCACATGAATCACGATTGATATCAAAAATGGCCTTTGATCTGAAAAACCTGATACCGCAAAAAAAGCTCGCTCAGATGCTTGGCGTCGACGAGAACACGCTCATTCGCTGGTCGACGCAAGGATACCACGGTGAAAATCTTGATCGCGTAGAGATCGGCAGTCGCGTGTTCTACGAACCAGAAGCGGTCGAGCGATTCGCCAAGAAGACAGGAAAGGCATCCTCATGAAACTCGCAATCATCGACCGCAACAGTGGCGAACAGAGAACCATCGACCCCACAACCAACGGAGCCGAGTTCTTCGCAGAGATCCGTCGCCTGGCCGAGTGGGTCGAGAAGCCGCTCCCTGACGTGCAGGACCAGCTGGCATCAGGGCTTACGCTGAACACGGCCTTGCACACGTACACGCTGGTCGATTGAGACGAGCTTTCCCCGGCCCCACGGCTGAAGGTTTGGGCACTTGCGGACGCTGGGTGTCCGGGGATTTTGAGACAACCGAAAACGAGCATCGCAAAGAAACAGCCGAACATTCGGCCCGTAGAAGGTACGCGCCGTGAAGGACGCCAGGATGGATTCCTCCCCAAAGAAGGAATGGTTCACAGCCAAAGAGGTACGCGCCGCGCTCGACATGGCAGATGGGCAGTTTCGTGATTACGTGGAGAAACGAATCTTCCCGTCGGGAGTCAAGCGAGGCAAGAAGGCGAGAGTTTGGACCACCGAGGACATCGAATGGATGATCTACCGGGAGAAGCATCAGGCTCGTTTTGACCCCAAATACGACGAAGACCCTGACACCGGAGAGGAGGAATGATGCCCCCTCAGAATCGCTCAAAACGCCTCAAAACGCCTCAGAAAGTGCCTTTATTCGTTGTTGCCGCACAAACCGTTTCCTCTTTGGTAGTATTTCGCCTGTGCCGGGAGTCAGGGATTCACGGAGAGCAAGAGAATAGGAATCAAGAGCGTAAACCCCCGGTGCGTCTCGCTCTGTGGAGTGGGCGCCGCAAGCGAGCCATCGGGGTGTTCTTTCAGACAGGAGGATCGAAATGGAAGTCGATACCACGAAGCACTTTCTGAACAAGGCCCTATGTTCCTTGGCCAACAGCGAGGATTTAGAAGATCAAGCGATGTGCTCAGCGATCTCCTTCCTATCGATGGCAAGAGATGCTGGTCAAGTTCAAGAGGTATTGGGGACGCTCCGGTTGATCGCGAACAAGCAGTTTATCTTTGTGCGAGAAACTCAGTTCAGCTTGAACTGAATGAATCTCCATGCGGAGCATGTGGACCCAGGGGCATTGACGCTCCCGGCCGGACGAACCGGCCAAATTCACCACCGACGGCGCAGCCTACGCCGAAAGCCGCTAAAGGCAGGCCGAGTAGTCGCCAGTCTCGCGGATGTGAAGCGCATGGGAGTGTCACCACCCCAAAGCCATCATGGGGACCGAACGGCGACGATGGCAAACTAACCCCGATGGTGCTCTCCTCGTGGCCAGAGGCACGGAGGGCGTCAAGACGAAGGTGTGGCCCGCATCAAGACTCTGGCAGGGCATTTTGAATCAAGAGGGAGCATCAGGTTGGAGGATAGCGCCGACGACCCAGGCTCGCGCGAGTCCAAGCCCTGATCTGAAGAAGCCTGGCGGCAACTCAACTGGCAAGCCGAGAGTTGAGTGCGACGGGGCATAAGGGACCGTGACGGCTCGGAGAGACGAGCAAGGAGCAGCAATCCTGCTGGCATGATGGATGATGCTGGCGAAACTGTTGTGACGGGCGGAGAAAATTAGTGCCGCGTTCCTCGTGTGGCCTGAACTGGTTAAGGCAATTCCGCACCTCGTTGAGGATCGCGGTTCATGCGGGTTCGAATCCCGTCGCGAGGTTTTGAAGCAAGGAAGGACCAAAGGACATGGCCAAGTTCCGATACCTCTCTGACGCTGAATACCAGACCGTGATGGAACGCGCCGGCGAGTACGAAGGCCGCATTGATCCCGAGGGACGCAGCGCCTTGATGATTATCCTTGGCTTACACGGATTGCGTTGTGGCGAAGTGTGCGGCCTGATCGTGGATGACATCGACCTGGGCGGAAGAACGATCAACGTGGACACCCTGAAAAAGGGAAGGCCGCGCACGATCGACCTCGAGCCAAGGATCCTCCACTGGCTTTGCAAGTTCGCCGAAGGAAAGCCGGAAGATGCGCTGATCTTCACGACGCGCACCGGCGGGCCCGTAGATACCCGGCACGTTCGTAGGTCAATGGACCGTCTCTCGAAACGGTGGATCGGGCGCCACGTTCGCTACCACTGCACTAGGCACACGGCGGCGCAAAGGCTCTACGCAGGGACGCATGATCCCTTGAAGGTGCAGAAGTTCCTTGGTCATCGCTCCATGACAGCGACGTTGATCTACGCCGAGGCGACGGGGGACTTGCGGGATCACATGCCGAAGTTGCCAGATTTCAAGCTGAGACTTGCGGAGGTGGGGTGAAAGTCGATTGTACCGCTTCTTATACAAAGCGGTACGATTTTTCCAGGACCCCTCAAAAACACAGGGAATTTTACGATGGGAATTCCGCACAAACCCGAGACGATCGAAGCTCACCGCGCTCGCATCGACGAAGCGACGCGGCCCCTCTGGATAGTGGCTGATGTCCAGCAGGACGTGCTCAAGAGGGGCAATGCCGCGGATACCCCAGGGAAGCACCGGCGCCACGTGTTTGACTTTGAGGATGGACTCCGGCTGATCGTCTCACGCGACAATTTGCCCATGAAGCTGGAGTCGATCAACTACGATATCGTCCTGCATGTTTCGGCGTCCTTTGAAAAGGAAAGCCCTCTCTGGGGGATGTTGAGCAGGGATCAAAAGGGCTTTGATCGGTTCTGCGCCATCGCAGCGAAGCGGATCGGCGAACTGCTCGATGCCGTGGTTGATGAAAAGCCGTCGTTATTCACCGGCAAGGTTGCTCACTGGTTTCTGGATGAATGATTTTAACCAAAGGAGAGGAGATTCTCATGGTCATCAAGCCAACTGTCGGTCGCGTGGTGTGGTACTTCCCGCTGGGACGGCGACACACGAAAGGCGATGCGCCTCTCGCCGCGATCGTTACGCATGTCTGGTCGGACACATGCGTCAATCTGGCGATCTTCGATGCGAACGGTCGGACGATGGACAATCCGCCCACGTCGATCCTGTTGATCCAGGAAGGAACCACCGTACCGGATGGCCTCTACTGCATGTGGATGCCGTATCAGATGGGCCAGGCCGCCAAGACGGAAGCCGCGGAAAAGGCGCTGACCGAAAAGACTTCGTAAAGGATTTCGCGTGTTTCAAGGAGGAACGCTTCATGGATGTGATCCTGAATCTTTACTGGTGCGGACTGCTGGGGATCGTTCTGGGCGGCTTGTGGGGGTGGATGTGCAGGGATCCGCCTTGTGATGGTAGTCCCAGGGGGTGAGGGGAACAGGGGAGAGGGTTTTTGATGCTGGTTCTTTCGCTTTTTCCTGGAGTTGGCCTGCTCGACATGGCGTTCGAGCAAGAGGGGTTCTGCGTCGTGCGTGGACCGGACGTTCTTTGGGGTGGTGATGTGCGTCGCTTCCATCCGCCGGCGGGGAAGTTCGACGGCGTGATAGGCGGACCGCCATGTCAGGAGTTTAGCCAACTGGCCCACATGGTCCGGCAGAACGGCTTGAAGCCGAAGTTCGGCAACTTGATCCCGGAGTTTGAGCGGTGCGTGATGGAGGCCGAAGCGGATTGGTTCATCATGGAGAACGTCCCCAATGCGCCGATCCCGTTCAGCGTGCCCTACGAAGGACAGCCATTGCCGAAGAACATCCGCGAGAGGATGTCGATGTCAACGCTCTACGGCATCACGCCATTCAAGCTGAACAACCGGCAGTGCTTTGACGAGAACGGTGAACCGGCGAAACAGAACCGCGTGAGGCGATGGACATTTGGGATGCGTGGCCGTCGAAAAGTCCTCATGGTCGAAACGTCGTGCTTTGAAAATCAGCACTTCCAGTACGCGGCCCTGGGCGGCAGTGGCGACGGCGCCAGACGAGCGATCCCCGTGAAGCTCGGCGGAATTGGCAAGGTCAAAAAGACCCTGATTGCAGAGAGAGAGAGAGAGAGAGAGAGAGCAACGACCATGCCAAGAAACCTAAAGAGCAACGAGGTTTTCTTTGACCTGTGCAAGATGCAAGGGTTGCCCGATGGTTTTGATCTTCCTGGATTCACGGTCGAACAGAAGTGCAAGGCGGTCGGTAATGGCGTCCCTCTCCCAATGGGCAGGTCGATCGCAAGGGCGGTGAAGGAAGCTATCGAGCACCAGGCGGAGCTCTAAAAGGCTTTGCGAACTGACTAAGCAGGGCGTGCCCTGGGCTGATTCAATCGAAGGCGTTCGGCTGAAATCTGGGGCCAAAACAGCAACGGTCAGACGGCTCGTTACGCGATGGGCCGATGTGTGAAACCCTTGTCTGGTGCTCGCTATTTGATCTTTCCTCTGGTGCTCCGTTTCCTCATTGTTCGGGCGACTTTGGGGAGCGGACGCCAGGGGATTTTGAAACAAGGAAAGGCAGCGAATGTCCAAGAGCAACAAAGACGCGAAGGACACCAGGTCGCAAGCGATGGAACTGTACATCGCGAAGATCGACGAATTCGCCACGATGCTCCGAACTCGCCAGGACGAGATCGACAAACTCGCCAGGTTCGAGCGGGAAGCAAAGGAGATCTTCCAGCGTGCGAAAGACGCCGTCAATGAAGCGCGCGAAGCGGAGCACAACACCGTCTCATTGATCCTCAAGTTCATCCGGCCCGGCACGATCGACATCATGCCGTTGTTCGACACGATGGACGACACGGACGAGACGGTTCACGGCGAAAAGTCCACGGAATGGCGCAAGGAGCCGATCGACGTGCTAAACCTATCGGCGGCGGCCACAAGAGCCTTGATCGATGCCGATGTGGTGCTCGTCGGTCAATTGCAAGATCGCATCTTGAAGGGCCAGGAATGGGCGGATGACCTGGGAATCAGCCAGGGCATGGCGCAGGCGATCGAGGCCAAGCTGCATGACTACATCGAGGGGAGGAAGTCCAAATGAAGCCCCTTCCAAATGCTACTCCCGAGAAAGGCCCCGAAGCATTGCCCAATGGCGTGGTGCTGGAAAAGCCGCCTTTCATCCCGCGCATGGTCATGACCGAGCAGCTTCAGACGGTCGTGAAAGAAGTGCTCAACCAGTGGCGCAACCGCAAGAGTTTCGCCGGCCTGCTGAGGTACGGCATCCGTCCCCTGGACCGACTGTTGTTCCACGGTCCCCCTGGGAACGGCAAGACGATGGGGTGCTACTGGATTGCCAAGGAATTGAACATCCCGGTCTATCGCATCCTCTGCAACCAGCTGCACGGGAGTTACCTCGGGGAAACGGAAAAGGCCGTGGCCGATGTGCTGGATTATTTCAACGCCCGAAAGGACTCAGCGCTTTGCCTCTGGGATGAGGTGGAATCGATCTTCATCGACCGGACCCATGCGACGAGCGGCGGGGATCGGGCGATTGGTTCAGCCACGGCGATCATGCTCCAGGCTCTTGACCGGTGGCAATCCTCGGTGCTCATGGTGCTGGCGACGAACCTGCCGCAAAAACTCGACGCGGCCTTGCTGTCCAGGATGGAAATGCAGTTGTTGTTCCCTGGGCCGAATGAAAAACAGTGCGTCGAGATGATCCACTACTGGAGCGAGTTGCTTTGCGATCATGGCGGCGCCGAGTGGGGCCCGGTCATTCAATCGAGGATCACCACCAATCCCCCAGTTAGTTTCCGGGAGTTGCAGCAGATCATCGGCATGGCGGCAAGGGCGTGGACGGCGGCCAGGTGCAATGGGAAGTGAAGGTGAACCGTTGGCGACATTTGCCGAAACATCAGGCCGCACGATCGACGCCATGTTCGCCGAATTTGACGCGGCGAATCCAGCGCTGTACGAGCGATTCAAAGAGATCACGCTGGCCCTCATTGCGGCCGGGAAGACCAGATATTCGAGCAAGACGATTCTTTGCGTTTTGAGGTACGAACACGATGTGTCAACGACGGCAAGCGACGATTTCAAAATCAACGACGTGGTGACTTCGCGCTATGCCAGAAAGTTCGTGGCCGAATTTCCCGAACACTCAAATTTCTTTGAGTTGCGCGAGTTGCTGGCGGAGCGATCACCGCCCAAACCGCCGCCAGGATTTCTTTTTGCGTTTGACGATCACTGAAGAGGAGATTCTTAGAAATGCTCACCCACGTTACTTTGACCGGCGCCGACGACTCGGTAAACCCGAAGCACCTGGTCGACCTCGCCCGGGAATTCCCCTTCGTCGAGTTTGGCATCCTCGTCGGCTCACGTGGCGGCGTGCCAAGGTTCCCCTCGAGCGAGTGGATCACCGATCTCCTCTACGAGATACCTGACCTCAAGCCCCATGAAGGCGCTCTTTCGCTCCACGTGTGCGGTAAGTTGCTTCGCTCGATCCTCGCCGATGGTTCGTTCCCTTGTGGCGCCGTCTTGACCGAAGCGTTGCACCTGGGGGAGTTCCAAAGGATGCAATTGAACTTCCACGGGGAGACAGTTGCCATCGGCAGTATCGCGATGGACAAGGTCGTTTTGAACATCATCGGGATGCAGGCCAATACGAGAATCCCCGAGATCATCGTGCAGCTCGACGGGGTGAACGACTGGATTCTCAAGGAACTTCTCCTGGCGGGAATCAAGGCATCAGGGCTTTACGATCGCTCGCATGGCGCCGGGATCAAGCCGGATTCTTGGCCAAAGCACTGCGAGCGCCGATGCTCCGAGTGTCAGGGCGATCACCACTGGATGACGGTGACGTTCCCAGGTTGCCTTGAAGAAGGCGATACCGATTGGGAGGAAGCGATTAACCATCCTGCCGTGCAGGAATGGCTATCGCTCACGGACGCCGATGGAACCGTGCTCGTCAAGGCTGAATACCAGCCGACCGATGGGCGCTTGACCTACCTGGCTTGCAAGCACTGTGAAGCGTGGCACGATCTGACCGAGGCGATGATCGACGATCCTGATTTTTGCATCGCGTGAAAGGCGGATTTCCCGATGCTCTGCCACCTGACCATGCGCATCCGCTCCGCCAAAGGAGAACTACGTCAAACCAACTGGCGTTTCTCCCGAGGAGACGAATGGAACGGCCCCACGGAAGCCGTGGTCAACGTGGGAAGGAAGTACGTGATCGAAGTTACCGAGCAAGGCAGAGAAGTGATTGTTCTCACGGGGGAAGGATTCGGCCAGTTCATGCAGTTCAACCCGGAGAGGTTGCTCCATGCAGCGGATCAAGGTTGGTACGGGATGACGCTGTTGTATCGGGCGTACCTGGATGACAAGGAATTCAACGATGAGCCTCAAGAAAACGCCACGGGCACCCAAGGCAAAACAGCTTCGCCGATGCTACCACTGCCCGCAGATGATCCATCCCTTGAGAACGATCTGTGAGAAATGCCGAAGAGAGGCACGCTTCAAGGCGAGGCGAGCGATAGAGCAAGGCGAGCCAACGATGGAAGAGATTGAAAAGATCATCGCGGAGCAGATGAAGTGCCTGCCTCCTTGGTGGAACAAAGAAAGGGCGGACGACCGATGACCGACGAAGCCACGAAACTCCTGTTAGAAGGCGCACAGCACTACGCCACGTTAGCGCAGCAGTGCTGCGAGATCGTCACCACGGACAAGGAAAAGCAAACCTCCCTGCGCTGGGCGGCCGAGTCCTTCGCCAAGGCAGCAGTGGCGTGCATCAAGCACCTGAACTTCGCAAGAGCGGTCGAGCGTTTCAAGGACGAGGCCGACGACATCGCCAGGCGATTCAACTCGGGGGACGACCCTTCGCTGACCGGCGCCGAGGTTCACAACGCTCAGGTAGCCGTCACCGTGGCAAAGAACCTCGCCAATCAGGCGCACGAAGCAGCAGACAAGGCGGCAAGCCATGCTTCCGACTGGGAGATCAATCTGACGCAGACGCTTACCCAGGATGAGTTGCCTACGCTTTTACGCGAGAGGATGGCAGTGTGATGAGTGAACCTGCTCCCCGCGTGTTGACCGGTCTATCCTCCGAGGTGGGCAAGATCGTCCTCATAGCGAAGGTCGATGAAGCCAAGAAAACCTTCTCGATCGAATTGAAGGGCTCACCGATCAACGGAGACTTGAGGGCGATCGAAGAGGCCAAGAGGTTGTTGGCCGGGAGAGTGTTGCGAGTTCGTCCTGATCTGCGATTCAAAGGAGCCTGACCCATGCGCAACGAAGGCGCCATTGCAGCAGCCGCTTGCTTGTTCGGCCTGATTGCTCGGCGAAACCATTGCGTTCCTGGTTCGCTGGGCGCTTGGTCATTGAAGGAAGCGCAGAGGTAGGCCGGGTTTTCCATTCAGCCCGGTCGCCATGTCGCCCTCCGCGGGCGCACGCAAATACGCAACGTCCCGCGGAGGGTTTTTGATATCGAGGTGTCCTCGGTGTGTTGCCGGGGAGTGTTAGTGATGGGCCACGTCCGCCGGCTTATCATTGTTCCGGCGGCGTGGTTTTTGAGGTATTTCCCGATCATGAACAGCCAAAAAACATGCGGCCCAATGTACAAAGAGGCCCTCGAAAAGTACGCCGCGACCTCCACCGAGTTCCGGGCCTTTGCCGCTGGCTTCGTCAGTGGTCAGGCGGAGAAAATCTACCTTGGCGCCTGCCGTGCGGCAATGTTCCGCCCTTCGCAAGATCGAACGGCCACGATCATCGAGATCGCTAACGACGTTGCAGCACGATACGGCCTGGTCGTGGTACATCCGATCGGGGCCAAGCAAGAAGTGTGGATTTGCCGGCCCGCTAACGAAGAAGACGTCCGAAGAATGACCGTGTTCATCGAAGACTCGCCAGCGTGGCATGAGCGACGAGCCTGGCTATGCGGCATCCCCGAGAAAGATGTTGATCTTGAGTTTCACAAGCGCGCCGGACATGGCGAAAGGTGCGACTGATGGCAAATATCACCACGCAACCAACCGTCGAAGCATCGGCAACCATCCGGTTCACCGAGATCGAACTAAGAGCGCTCGACGCACTGTGTGGATACGGCATCGATCCGTTCCTCAAGGTGTTCTACGAGAAGATGGGCGAGGGTTACATGAAACCCCATGAGGCTGGACTGCGCTCGATCTTCGCGGAGATCAGGCGAGTGGTGCCGAAGATCATCGACCGAGCAGACATGGCGCGAAAGGCTTTTGAAGAATGAAACTCTCCGAGAAAAACCTGCGCAACCTCCTGGCAGGCAAGCCCACCGAACCCAGCGAAGCGGAGTTTCAGAGGCAGGTGATCGAGTATGCCCAGATGCACGGATGGCGTGTGGCGCATTTCCGCAAGGTGCGAGTGCAAAGGAAGAACGGCGAAGTCTACTACGAGACTCCAGTTGCGGCCGACGGGAAAGGTTTCCCAGACACGATCCTGGTTCACGAGCAATTGTGCCAGTGCCTTGTTGCTGAGTTGAAGGTCGGGAACAACCAACCGACCTTCGAACAAAGGGAATGGCTGTCGGCTTTTCGTGCCGCAGGGGTGCCGACCTACGTTTGGCGGCCGTGCGATTGGGCAGAGATCGAAACGGTACTGGGGAAGTGACATCGAACCGGACGAGACGCATGGATCTGCGATATGCATGGCGGCTACATCAAGATTTGGCGCAAGATGCTCGAATCCGAAGTCATGCAGGACGACTGGCTCTGCCGGCTCTGGGTGTGGTGCCTGATGAAAGCGCGCTGGACGAACGGGCGATTGAAACGCGGCCAGTTTGTCACGACAGGAGCGAAGGCGAGCGACGAATTGATGGTCCATCGGTCGAAGTGGGTCCGAGGTATCGAAAAACTCAAGGAAATACGCTGCGTTTCGGTCGAAACGAACAACCAAGAAACGATCATAACCATATGCAATTACGCCACTTACCAAGACGCGATTGACGAAGGCGAACAGCGACCGGACAGCGACCGGACAGCGACCGAACAACGATCGGACAGCGACCGAACAACCCACATAAGGAAAGAAGGAAAGAAAGAAAGAAGGGAAGAACCGGCGGCGCCGGATTGCGAGTCTTTCGCCTTGGAACAATTGGCCGCAGATGCGGCATTCGACGAGGGATGGGGGACGGACGCGCGGCGAGTCACGCTCTGGTTCAAGGTTCTTTCTGACCTTCAAAAACTGGCCGGGATGCCGCTGGTTTCACTTGCTGAGGAGCTTGGAAAGTCTCCGGACAGCGAACCGCCGTGGGATTTCAGGAAACGAATGGAAGGAGCAAAAAATGGAACCGGGCAGCATTTGGGACAAGTTAATCGAGTCGGCACAGACCCAGCAAAAATCGCAGCCATCGAAGCCAAAACAATCCGGCTTGATGCCTCTCCGCCTTCAGTCGGAACCCAAGAAAATCCAGCAACTGGCGGTGGAGCGTAGCATCGCCGAGATTTCCCCAGCGCTCCGGACGACGATCCGCGCGCTGGTGAATGGCGATCAGCCTTGGCCTCTCGTCCTTTTCGGCCCGCCTGGCACTGGCAAAACCTGCGCGATGCTTTGCCTTCTGGACTACGCCGGCGGGGAGTATCACACGGTTTCCGGCTTGTGCCAGATGATGAACCGGGCCGCACTTGGAAATTACTCCGTGGAGGATGCTGGCGTTCGTCCAAACGCCATCGACGGGGAAAAGGCTTACGTCCACAAGCGGACGGTGGTTCTTTATCCGCACCAAATTTGGGCCCGCATCGGCAAGGCGCCGTTGGTCGTCCTCGATGAATTGGGATGCCGTAGCAACGTCTCCGACGCCCATTACGAGGTCGTGAAGGACATGGTCGACGCACGGCGCCGCAAGCCCTTCGTGGTGCTGAGCAACCTCCCCCTGGTGTCGATCGGGCGGCTCTATGACGACCGGATCGTTTCCAGGTTGTCGGCCGGAACGGTGGTCGAACTGTCCGGCGCCGACAGAAGGCTTTCGGGATGAACGCCAACAGTTGCAACCGTCGAACTCCGAGAACTGCCGGGATGACCATCCAAAAAGGTTCACAATCGCAGTTGCCGTGCGTCACAAAGGCATTTGAAGGATCGCACCATGAGCACCAACGCCTGGCAAAGAATCAACCAGATGACCCCGGAAGAGTTTATCGCCTTTGAGCAACAACCCAGGAAGTGTACGAGGTGCGGCTTTGAAGGATTGGTCAGAGACTTCGAACTGGCCAAGGCAAGAGGGACGTTTCGATTTCGATCGTGGTGCCGGGAGTGTGTTGTAGCGCACCATCGGGAATGGGGCCGCAAGGATCGGGCGAAGAAGAAAAAGGAGAAGGTGAAATCATGAGCAAAAAATCCTCTATCGAATGGACTGACGCGACGTGGAACCCCTCGACGGGATGCACGAAGATTTCGCCCGGCTGCAAGAACTGCTACATCGAGCGCACTCCGCCCATGCGCATCGCCGGCAGGAAGTTCGTCAACGGCAAGATTCCGCTGTTGCTGCACGAGGACCGTCTCGACAAGCCGCTGCACTGGCGCGAGCCACGCATGATCTTCGTGAATTCAATGAGCGATCTGTTCCATGAGGAAGTGCCGGACGAGTTCATTGACAAGGTTTTTGCGGTGATGGCGCTGTGTCCGCAACACACGTTCCAGGTGTTGACCAAAAGGTCCGAGAGGATGCAGCAGTACGTCGCCGATTCCGTGCGAGAGGGCGGCCGTTGGGATCAGTTGATTTATGACGGGGATTTCCCTTGGCCTGACGGCGTCGAGATCGAATGCCCATCGATCCTTGAGACCGCGGAGGTTCTTCCGAACGTCTGGCTAGGCGTCTCCGTCGAGAACAAAAAGCACGGTTGGCCGCGCGTCTTTCATCTTCGCAACACGCCGGCGGCAGTTCGGTTCTTCTCTGTCGAGCCGCTTCTTGAGGACGTGACGCCACTTCGATTGGACGGCATCCATCTCGTCATCGCCGGCGGCGAATCAGGCCCAGGAGCAAGGCCCATGCACCCTCAGTGGGTTCGGTCTATCCGTGACCAGTGCGTTGCGGCGTGCGTGCCGTTCTTCTTCAAGCAATGGGGAGAGTACGTGGAGGACATCGACAGCGTGCCGGATGAATTTCTCAGCGATGGGCAACAGGGGAAAATGGACCACTGGTGGGTTGCTCGCGACGGGCAAATTTGGAAGGAACACGATGCCTACCCGAAAAGCGACGAGCGCGAACGGCGCGGCATAACGCTACTTGTCCGCGTCGGCAAGAAGAACGCCGGCCGCCTATTGGATGGCGTTGAATGGAACCAGATGCCCGAGAGACAGGCGGTGACAGCGTGAGCGAACCAGAATCCTCACTCGACCGCGACGTGAGAAAGCGTCAAGAGCGGATCGATGAATTCGCCAAGTTCGGCATCAAGGGAACCAAGGGGCCGCACCTGCACGCGGTGCATTTTGGCGCGGCAGACCTGGACAAGTTGCTCAGGGCGCTGCGCTGTGCGGCCAAAGCGAAGAAGGTGAAGTCATGAGTAAAGAGCTACCGGATTTCGTCGAGCCAACGTCCCAGGAAGAAGCCCAGAAGCGGCTCTTTGATCTCAAGAGCGAGGTCAATCGGTTGCAGCATAATCTTGGCGACCGAGACGTTCGTCATCCCGACGGCCGACGAATGAACGACCGTGAATGGTGGGCTTGGAAAAAGGGAGCCAAAGAATTCATGCAATCTCGCATCGAAGAACTCAACCGTTTGAAGACGTGGATGTCGGCGAACGAGAAAAAGCTCAAGCGGCAAATCCGAGGTGAAGTCGGAGAGGTGAAGCAGGCGTGCCTGGACTTGAAGGATCTCGTCAAGAAAGTGACGTCGAACGCCTACGGCATGGAGTTGCGCATCGCCGAGTTGATCGCGGAGAACAATGCACTGCACAAGCGATTGCAGGAGTATGAGTTGCAAAATACCAACCCGGCGCCGGACCACGGACGGGAAGGATGGAGGCAGGACGACAACGCAGAGAAAGAGGCTCCCCATGCCCTTTGACCATGAATGGTGGTGGCGCAAGTTCCTCCCCGAGAGAAAGGGTCAGCGTTGCCGCGTCCTGGCCCGTGGGAAGTTGAACAGCATCAAGATCGAATTCCAAGACGGCCACATTACGATCACGAGCCGGTACGCGGTGAGGAAGGTGAAGTCATGAACAAAGAACTACGCACAATCGCCGACCAGATGCGCAAGCACCTTGAGGCTATCAAGACCGATGCGACCTTTCGCGATTCGCCCTACTACCAAAAAGGCGTTGGTGGATGGTGGGAATGGGACGCCTCGTCCTTGGCGAAGCATATGCCTCTTTTGGCGCGTGCCTTCCTGGAAGAACATCCCGCCGATGATGAAACGCCGGTTGATGAGGAATGGCTGCGGAGCGTTGGGTTCTTACCCAACGGCGACGACCTTTCCGAGTTCGCAAGGAAGATCTGGAGCAAGGGCGACACCGAGGACTATGGCGACAAACCCGCCATGCACTTCCTCTGGTCGATCGTGGATCATTCGGCATGGCTTGAGGCGTACGGGACTGGCGGCGAGACGCTTTGCCTTGTCGAGTTGGCAACGAAGAACACCAGGGGCGCAGTACGTCTCATGTGCCGTTCCCTGGGAATCGAATTGAAGGTGCCAACATGAAGCAAGGGAGTTTATTCGGCCCTCCCGGCGCTTACGGCGACTTCTCGGGACCACTGGCCTCACGCACGGATCCTGAAACCTCCCACGAAGCCGCCAAGAAGCACCGGGAGAGTGGCAAGCTACATGGCCATGCGATGATCGTCCTGAAACTCCTGAAGGAGCATCCCGAATCGACGTTCTCGGAGCTGTTCAAGGCCGCCAGCGTGGAAGATCAAAAGGAACTGGTGGACGACAAGGAAGTATGTCGGCGCCTCAACGATCTGCGCAGGATGGGCCTGGCGAAACGAGTGACGGACAAAGCCGGCGACGAGGTTAAACGAGCGTGTCGAGTGAATGGGTCATCCAAGACGGTGTGGGTTGCGATTTAATTCCTCAAGGGCTAATCAACATGCGAATCTTGAATCTCGGTGCCGGCGTGCAATCAACTGCTGTGTTCCTCATGGCGCACGAAGGCATGATCCCGCCTATCGACCACGCGATTTTCGCCGATACGCAAGAGGAACCCCAGGCGGTTTACGATCATCTGGCGTGGATGCGAACTATTGGACAGCCTGTGCCGCTGTTGCACGTTGCCACGGCGGGGAAGTTGGGGGACGACATCTTGCACGAAACAGCGCCGAGCATTCCACACGCGGACGGCGCGCCCTACAAGGAAAATCATCGGCATCGTTTCGCGTCGATCCCAGCTTTCACCGGCATTCACCACGACAAGCGAGAGGGACGTGACCCGTGCAACGAAGGAATCATTCGGCGGCAATGCACGAAGGAGTACAAGATTGAAGTCGTGGAGAAGGTGATACGTCGCGTGATCCTTGGCATGGCTCCGAAGCAGCGTATTCCAAAGGGAATTTTGATCGATCAGATTTTCGGCATCAGCCTGGACGAGAAGCGTCGAGCCGACAGGATCGTCAAAAACTGGGAGGGGCGAAAATGGTCCGCGCCTTCATTCCCATTGATCGAATTGTAAATGACACGGGCCGACTGCCTGAATTATTTATCAACGCGAGTCCCCCACACGGTCACAAGATCGGCCTGCGTATTTTGTCCGTTCAAGAGCGCCAAAGAATGGCTCGTCACCAAAAGCAACCCCCAGGAGTGGGCGAGAGCCATTGAGATCGACAATGGGATGCGCGACAAAAGCAAGTCGGTTGCGGACGGACGATTCGATCAGGCGATCTACCTGCACCGCTCGTTGATCCCCTTGGAGATGGTGGACCTGGAAAAAGAAGCAGAGAAGGAACGAAAACGAAACGCGCGGCCGTTGTTCGACCTGATGGAGTGCGAGGGGATGTGTGGACTATGACCATCGCAGAAGCCAAGAAGATCGACCGCCTTCGCGCCGCAATTGCTGAATCGCTTCGCATCCTTGGATTTTGCGACCAGCGCTACAGCACGATACCGGCAACGCTGCGGAATGGTATCGAAAGCGCGAAGAAGGAATTGAAGTCCGCGGCAAAGGCGAAGGGAGGGGAGATTTGATGGACATCGAAAAATTGACGCCGGCACCGTGGCGCGCAACCGAGGCTCATTTCGGCGCTCCTCCGTTGCTGAAGGATGGCAGGGAGCCGATTGTCGGAAAATGCCAAGGACGAGGCGAGGCCAAGATAAATGAGACTAATGCCGAGTTCATCGCCCTCGCCCGCAACGCTTTCGCTGCGCAGATGGAGTACGGCTGGACATCAGTACGAGTCGAGAAAGGGCCGTGGGCCGGCGCATGGTACGTCGGCTGTATGGAGCCGGAAGATTTTTCTTTATTCATGGCCGATCATCAGAATCGCTTCCCCGATCCCGTGACCGCATTGGCGACGGCGTATCGATGGAAGAAGACCAAGGAGCAATGCCCATGAAAATAACCGCCTACAAAACGGTCGATATCGAATGCGAAGTCGACGTTGAAACCGACGCGATCATTGCCGAGTTCTCGCAGCGTGTCGGTGAGGCCGACAAGTACTACTGGCGACGTGCTCTACCGGCGATCGATTGCATCACGCGGATTCTCGGCGAGGTGAAGGACGAGGTGATTGCGGCGGTGCCTCCAATTGGTCGCGAGGTTGTGGTCAAGCGTCTCCTTGAGCAAGCCGAAAGGTGGAAGGTGAAATGAAAACCTCTCTCCTCATCTTCGAAAGCGAACTCCAATGGGACCGTCCGAACCCATGCGGCGATTGTCCGTTCCTCAAGACATCGCCCTACCACGAAGGCGTAGCGGCCCATGTTCCTGAGTACGTGCAATCGATCCAGGATAACAACTTTGCACACACTTGCCACAAGAGCGACAACCGCCCATCGTGCGACGGACCAAGGAACCACATAGGACCGCCCCAGCATTGCGTAGGCGCTCTGCTGATGCTCCTCAAGACCGGCAAAGGCATGGACCTTCAGTTGCCTTTGTTACGCGCTCTTGAGGCGAAGAAGTTCGACATCAAGCAGCGCATGGCCCAGGCGAAGAAGTGGAAGAACGTATTCACGGTCTTGGAGTTGATCGCGTTCTATGAGCGCGAGGTGAGGAAGCGGGCAGGGATATCGCTCGACGAGAAGGAGATCAGAGGATGACCAAACCCAGCGAAACCGCCATTGCCTTCATGTGGATGGGCATCCTCGCGGCCTACACGCACCAGGGCATCATGGTCCCCAGGTGGACCAGGAAGCACATCGCCGTGGCGCAGGAGATCGCGGATCAGGGCACGACGACAAAAGGGCCCATCGCTATCTGCGAGATGGTGGAAGGGGCCAAGCGATTTGAAGCAGAGGTTATGCGGCGAATTGAGCGGAGGAAGTGGGGGAGGTTGCACAAAGGAGAGATGCCGTGATGGATCAAGACCCCTGCATCACCAGCGGCAAGGCCGCCAAACTCGTCGGCGTCTGCACGCGAACCGTCCGCAAGTGGCACGCGCTGAAGCTCGTCGACGGCTACCTGATCCCCGGCAAGGGCAAGAATCAGCATCTCCGGGTGAGTCTGAAATCACTCCGCGAATTGATGGCCAGCGCGGGCGGGCCCACGGAAGCGATTGACAAACTGTTGAACCAAACCAAGGGCATTTAGAAATGACAAAGCCGTACCTTGCACCTTGCACGCTCCGAACGGCCAATGACTTCGTTGCGAAGCATCACCGGCATAACGGGCGGACTGCTCGCAACGGCGGCAAGTGGGCTGTCAGCGTCATGCTTGATAACGTCGTGGTCGGCGTGGCGATTGTTGGCAATCCTTTATCGGCAACGCTGATGGACGGATGGACTGCCGAGGTGCTTCGTGTCTGCACGATCGACGAAGCGCCCAAGGGGAGTTGCTCAATGCTCTACAACGCTTGCTGGCGTGCCTGGAGAGCGATGGGAGGTAAGCGACTCATCACTTACACACTCACCGAAGAGGGGGGGGGGCTCTCTTCGTGGGGCCGGGTGGAGAATCGTCGGCCAGACGAAGCCCGTGAAGGACGGTTGGCGCAAAGATGACCACTTGAACGAATCGCGGACCTACTCGGAAGTGATGGGCAAGGTGAAGAATCGCTGGCAGATGGACCTATTTACCGGCAATGGCGTTTCAACAGAATCGCCGGTTGATGAGCCAAATGGATAATTACCAAACCAAGGAGGCATCGAATGTCAGTTGAACCAGAAAAGGCCCCCGATACGTGGGCGATAGTCGATTTGCTCGGGCACCAGCGGTTAGCCGGTCGCCTCTCCGAAGAAGAGAAGTTCGGAGCAAAGATGGGCCGGCTCGACATCCCGACCGCCATGCCTTGCGCGACATGCGCAGGGACAGGATACGCCGCGTTCATGGCCGCCGAACATTGCGCAACGTGCAAGGGGACCAAGACGGAAACCTCCTGGCAGACGCAGTATTTCGGCGGTTCATCGGTGTACAAGGTCAGCATCGTCAGCGAAGAGGTTGCGCGCCATGCCGTGAAATCCACCTCGCCCAATCCGGTGAGCGCATGGGATTTCCCGAAGAACATCCTGCCGGCGCCGGTCGAAGCAAGGCCCGTGAGGGACGAGTACGAGCAGTACGACGATGACGACGATACGGCGTGAAGGAATTGCGGTTGTTGTTACTGCCCGTGCTTCATGAGGACGGAGTACGGCGAGGTGTGTATCGAGTGTCTTGCGGGAATTCATGTGGGATGAAGTCGAACCTAAGGAGAATGCGATGAATTTCAGTATCGTCAAGTCTGCCGTTGCCGCTCAGTTCGAGAAGATGCAGAAGCATCCCTTGTTCAGGGTCGAGATGGACAAGGACAAACTGTGGCGAACGTACCTCGATTCGTTCCCGCCTGGCACGAATCCGATTCTCAAGACCCGCACGGAACACGATTGCTCGTGCTGCAAACACTTCGTCCGTACCGTCGGCGACGTTGTGACGATCATGGACGACGAAATCGTCAGCCTGTGGGATGTGAAGATGCCCCCAGGCGTTAGCGGGAAGTCCGGCTATCAGCCGTCGATGGACGCGATGGCTAAGTTGGTGAAGGCGAGTCCTATTGTCGATGTTTTTCTGCACTACGAAAAGACGGCGGGGACCGACAAGAGTTTCCAGCAGCTAACCGCAGACGACAAGCAGTTACAAGCCCGCCTCAACTCGGACGTGGTGACGTGGACTCACTTCTTCGTCAACATCGACAAGCGTTTCGTTCTCAAGAATGACGCGATCCCGACGAGGCTCGGCGAGTTGCGATCTACGAGGGACGTGTTCATTCGTAGCCTGACCGAAATAACGGATGAGTCAATCGATACGGTCCTGGACCTGATCGGCCAGAACTCCTTGTACCGTGGCGAGGAGCACAAGGGGCTTCTGACCGAGTTCAGGAGGATGAAAAAGGAGTACCTGGGCTTGTCCGACACCGCCAAGATTCTTTTCTCGTGGTCGGGGACCGGCGCTGTGGCACGAATCCGAAGTACGGTCATCGGCACGCTTCTGCAAGATTTGTCGGAAGGTAAGGAAATCGATCAGGCCGTGGCGTCCTACGAATCCAAGGTCGCCCCGATGAACTACAAGCGTCCTACCACCTTGATCACCAAGGCCATGATCGAGAAGGCCAAGACTGCGTTGGAGAGTCTCGGCCTCACGTCGGCCCTGGAACGTCGATACGCGACGTTGAGGGATATCTCGATCAACAACGTCATCTTCGCGAACAGGTCCACCAAGAAGGTGATTGCTGGGAGCGTCCTCGACGACCTCACACCGACGGCCAAACCAAAGGCCAAGTTTGACAAGGTTGAGGAGGTTGGGATCGACCAGTTCCTGACCGAGATTGTGCCTCGTGCCGAATCGATTGAGGTCATGTTCGAAGGGAAGCACAAGGGGAACCTCGTCAGCTTGATAGCACCGGTCGATGCGACCGCCCTCCCGTTGTTCAAGTGGCCTAACAAGTTCTCGTGGAGCTACAACGGCGATGTGGCCGACTCGATCAAGGAGCGAGTCAAGAAAGCAGGCGGAAATGTGAACGCTGATCTGTGCTGCCGTCTCGCCTGGTATAACTTCGACGATTTGGACCTTCACTTACAAGCCCCGGACGGCCATATCTACTTCCGCGACAAACGGATCGGCGGCGGTTGCCTCGACGTGGACATGAACGCTGGCAGTGGTAAGACGCGAGAAGCGGTCGAGAACATCTTCTACCAGAATCGGGAGACGATGCGTGAGGGAATTTACGCCCTTTACGTGAACCAGTTTTCTCGTCGCGAGACGATTGACCTCGGCTTCGAGGTTGAGATTGACTACCTCGGCGAAGTCCGCAATTTCGCTTACGACAAGGCCGTTACCGGCGACGTGATCGTGGCCAAGTTCAAGTACAGCCACAAGAACGGCTTCGAGATTATCGAATCGCTCCCGACTTCTCAGACCGTCAAGACGTTCTGGAACTTGCCGACTCAATCCTTTCATCCGGTGTCGGCCCTCATGTTGAGTCCGAACCATTGGGGCGGCGACGGAATCGGCAACAAGCACTACTTCTTCATGCTCGACGGCTGCAAGAACGACGGATCGGCGCGAGGATTCTACAACGAGTTCTTGCGCCCGGAGCTCGATCAGCATCGAAAGGTCCTGGAAGTGGTCGGCTCGAAGATGAAGGCCGAAGGACCGGAACAACTCAGCGGACTCGGCTTCTCGTCGACACAGAAAAACACCCTTATCTGCCGGGTGAAAGGCAGTTTTAATCGGACCATCAAGGTTCAGTTCTGAGAAAGGAACCACCATGTTTGAGCAAGCTACTCGTTTGAAGTTGCGTTTCGATACACAACGTGGCGAGATCAGCGTCGAAGATCTGTGGGACTTGCCTCTTACGGGGCGCGTCTCGCTGGACGGGATCGCCATCGGATTGAACAAGCAGCTGCGCGAGTCGGCTGTGACGGTCTCGTTTGTCAAGCCGGCGGAACCGGCGAACGACGAACTGCAACTAAGATTCGATGTTGTCAAGCACATTCTCGACGTTCGCGTCAAGGAACGCGATGAAGCGAAGCTGGCAAGCGATCGGGCTGCCAAGAAGCAGCAACTGCTGGAGATCTTGGCCCGCAAGCAGACCGCCGATCTTGAAAGCAAGACCACCGAAGAATTGACCGAGATGATTAATTCGTTGTAGGTGTTCCACGGAGGCCCATCAGCATGAAAAGAACCATCCTCTCAACGCTCGGCAAGCCAGCCGAAGCCCGCTTCCGCTCCTGGGGAGGTAGCGGAGTGTCCTGCCGCTCGGTCTACCTCAACGACGGCGCACCGTGCGCAGGTCATCCACGTAAACGCAAGCATCGGTGCAGGGGCTGGGACATGCACTGAGACGTTAGTTGTTCGAATGATCGTGGTTTTCATGTTTGTTCCCTGGGCTCGTTGTTCGGGGAAACTCTGGCCGGCGGCTCTGGTTCAGTCAAGAGGCTGGGGCCGCTGGTCTTTTCTTGCGAGGTGCAGATTGAAATCCCTGACCTACCAGTTCCACGAAGTAATCTCCCGCGCCATCGACGAGCAAGGCGTCTTCCCTCATCAGTGCCTTGACATCAAGGACGGCAAGGTCACGATGTCGGCCGTTGCAATCAATGACCCGGCGCAGGCTTACGTCTACGTCAAGTCGATCATGCTGACGAGAAAGCCCGACCAGCTGGCATTCGGCCTGGACCGCTTCTGCAAGGAAGGACAGGGCACCACGCTGAACGACTGCATCACGGGCGCTTACCGGAATGAAGGGACGTGGAAGCCCTTCGTTATCGAGTATCAGAACGAACCCAGGATCGTGAAGCCGATCGACTGGGAGAATGCGTTCTGGAACGAGAGGATCATGGAAGACTTGCGGCATTTCAAACTGTGAGAACCAAACCGGAGAAACCCTGATGTTCCTGATGCTCCGCTATCGCTTACTCCGCTCTCTCGCATGGTGCCTGCGCCTTACGTGGGCCGTGCCGCCACGAGACGTTGTTGAGGCCGTTGGCGATGGAGTTCCGGTGCGGATCACGTACGAACTGATCCTGACGCACCCTGCGCCACAACCGGACGGGCTTTTGAGTGACGAAGAAATCAACGGCACCTATCACCCATGAGGAAACCAGTAATGACCAGTGAACAACAACCATCCCCTGTCCCAAACGCCTCCCCTCCCCTCTGGGAACTCGTGATCGAGGACATGAAGAAGAGGGACCACGTAGGGCGCGATCGCTACAAGACGCCTCTCCAGGCGAACAACGGCAGGGATGCGTTGCAGGACTTGTACGAGGAGCTTCTCGACGCGGCGGTCTACACGAAGCAGGTGATGGTCGAACGTGAAGCGAAGGCCACGTTGCCGCCCTGCGAAACGAAACTCAACGATCTACTGCATGACCTTCGCTGCCATGCCGCCATTTGGCCCGCGGAATCGATCTACAGCCGCGCCATCGAAGCGATCGAGGGAATGTACGCAACCGCCGAACTGCTCGACAAGACGCAAGGCGAATCGGTGAAGCGTGCGATGGAGATCCTTGGCGCTGGCAATTTCGACAACGTGGACCATGCGGCGCAAAAGGCCATGGATCGGATCAGGAAACTCGAAGCGCAGAGTTGCCGCTGTGCTGGCGTGCAAGGCGCGCATGAGCGAATCATCGACCCATGCCCATCTTGCGGTCTTCGATCACTGTTCGTCGGCAAGGGCGGCTACGTGACGTGCTCGAATCTCTATTGCGACGATCCCGGCGTGGGGCGGGCCATCGAAGCGATGAAGGCGAAGTTGAAGGCCGCCGAGGTTAAAGGCGACACAGACCAGCTGACAACTGTGCTGCACTCGAAGAGGGCCCACCCGGATTACACGTACATCGTGGTTCCGGCTGGTCCCGGTGTGTGGATCGATGTTGTTCACTCTGGCTGGGAGCCATGCCCGGAATGGAAGGGCGCTCCTGGCGATGAGTGCTGGCGCAGGAGGAAGGCGTGAGTAGCTTTTTGACCGACGACGAAGTGGAGAAAATCCAGTCCCTGCCGCGTGAAACGCCCTACCTGATTCGCAACGTATCAAGCGGCTACTTCAGCACCGCGCGGCATTACGGCGGATGCAAGTACAACGGGAAAAGCTACACGTACATTCCGACAACGGATGAATTGATCCGCGACGATGTTCTCAAGTTCGTGATGAATCTGCGGAAGAAAAAGAAGCCGGTCAAGGTGAAGCCAGGCAGGTCACTTTTTCCGGTCGATGATCCAGAAGATTAGTCGCTCAATCTGGCGAAAGAGCCAGCGTAGGAACATGGTGCCCATGAGGAAATCATGATGAACTTCCTGAAAATATTCAACCCGGAAAAACTCGACATAGACATCCCCTGGGCAACACCCTGGGGGTGTGCCTCGCTCATAAACACGCTCACTCCCCGTCAACGCGAGACGGCAGAACAGATAGCGATGGGAGTTCCTTTGAACGATGCAGCCAAGAGCATGGGCATCTCCAGGAAGACGTTCGATGTGCTCCTGGTGCAAGTTCGCGAGAAGTTGGGTGTGGGGACGAACGGAATTGGCAGGGTGTATTTTGCGGCGATGGCGCATAGGGAGGTGAACCAAGGATGATCTCGATCGTAAAAGCCGACGCCCTGGATTTCTTCAAGAGCCAGCCGCCGGGCAGCATCGACCTTGTTTTTGGCTCGCCCCCCTACGAAGCACAGCGAACCTACGGCATTGGCTTCAATCTCAAGGGCCAAGATTGGGTCGATTGGATGGCCGAGATATTCATCGCCGCGCAACGTGCGTGCAAGGGCCTGGTGGCGTTCGTGCTCGAGGGGAAGACGAAGAAATTCCAATGGAGCGCAACCCCTGCCTTGCTCATGGCCGATCTGCACCGCGCCGGCTTGAAGCTCCGCAAACCTCCCGTCTTTCATCGCGTCGGCATCGCGGGGAGTGGTGGGCCCGATTGGTTGAGGAACGACTTTGAATTCATCGTCTGTACGTCGAACGGGAAACTGCCGTGGAGCGCCAACACCGTCATGGGCAACCCGCCGAAGTTCGCCCCGGGAGGTGAGATCAGCCACCGCACCACCGACGGCACGCGCGTCAACGCAAAAAAGCGATACAACGGCAAGGCATGTCCGAGAGGAAAGAAGAACGGCGACCTTGACCGTGGAGTAGGTTACGCTCCCCCGAAGATTGCCAACCCAGGGAACGTCCTGAAGTACAAGGTCGGCGGCGGCGTCATGGGCAATCGATTGTGCCACGAGAACGAAGCGCCATTCCCGGAAGGTTTGGCCGAGTTTTTCATCCGGTCATTTTGTCCCCCGGGCGGTCTTGTGTGCGACTGCTTCTCGGGGAGCGGCACTACTGCGTCGATGGCGCAGAAGTGGGGCCGGAACTTCACCGGCTGCGATCTCAGGCAGTCCCAGGTTGATCTAACGATGAAGCGATTGAAGGAAGGGAAGGAAGGATAAGAAGAACCGCGACGGCCCACGGTTGCGTCGCTTCCCCGGGGGATGCGCCCGCCGCGGTCCAAGAAGATCAGCTTTGCCACATCAGCGTAACCACCCTCAACGTCGCCGACACGATCAAGGTCACGATGCACAGCGACACGACCACCCAGCACATTACCTGCGCCCAGCTGGTAACTTCGTCTTGAAGAGTCGGCTGCCTCACGACGATCGGAATGGTTCGCTCAAGTTCGGTGTCATCGTCCATTACGACCTTCCCTGGCGGTAGAGCAGAACCAGCATCACCACGTTAGCGCAAAGACCGAAATTGAGGCACCACACCAGCGGGATCCACTCGTTTCGGTGCAGCCACATGCTGAGCACCATGACCATACCGAACGCGAGTAGATCGCCGCACATGGCGCTAACCTCGCATCAGTTTCTTGAGCTCGTCGTCGCTCATGGACAGGAGCACCTCGTACCCTGCCTGCGCTGCCGCGGCTCGATCTTCCTTCGACGTGAAACTCCCCTTGAGTTTCTCCTCGATCATCGCCTTGGCCGCGTCGGGGTGATTCTTGGCCCAGCGCCGCACCGCGGCTGGCCTCATGCACCCGCCGAAAAGGGAAACGATCGTCTGGATGATATCGGCCCACGGCACGGCGCCGGCGCCGACTCCGCCATTGGCGGTGTATGCCTTGGCCATTTTCTTTTCGACGTTCACGAGAATCTCCTTCGGTAAAGAATGCCGGTCCCGCAAGGGCAGGACCGGCGAACGGTTTGCACCGTAGACAAGATCACCTCCCTTCGGCCCGTTCGATAGGGCAAACAAAAACCGCCCTCACGACTGAGCGGCGGCTACTCCCCGGTAGCGAAGTTCCTTCGCTCTTGCGAGCGCTGCACTACGCGGGAAATATTGCTCTCTCAGCGAATCAGGAACGATCGCGTTTCGACCCTGGTTTCTTCGATTGGCGAGAACGACCGGCTGCTAACAATGGTCGTTCGCTGGAGTTCCACGACCGGGACTTCCTCCACGACGGTGGTACGCGTGAACGTGCGGGTTGCCGAGGATTGAACCGTGGCGGAAGACTGCACCACGGCCGAACTACGCACGGACGAACTCGACACGCTGGCCGAGGCGACGCTGGCCGACGCACGCACGTTGACGACCTTGGCGGACGCGCACGCCGAAGCTGCGTTGCAACCGCCGGCGGCGCGACCACGTACGACGGTGCGCGAGCGGACCACGGCGCGACCGACGAGACGCGCATCCGCGTCACTGGCGACGACGGCACAGAGGATGGCAAACACGATGGCGATACCGAGCAACTTCTTCATGGCGAACCTCCTGGTTTAGCGGATCAATTCAATTGCGTAGTCGCGGTACACCCGCTCCCACACTCGCCGCGGAATGGACTTGCCGTCCCGCAGCAGGTCGGCGAACTCGACGTTGAGACGCGCGACGCTGTTCTCTCCCGCACCGAGGTCGATGGCGGCTGTCTTGAGGTCCACGTCACCGTCCTCGTAGGCGTCGATCAGCCCGACGACGGCCGACGCGAATTCCTTGGACGACATCCCGGCGCCGCGTTCCATGATAACCTCAACAGCCTTTCGGTCTGCAGCGATCACCTCAGAAAACCCCTTGGCATCTACGTCGCGCAGTACGCCGTTGTTGTGGCACTGGTAACACGACTTGTAGGTGTGGACACGCCTGTCATTACCCGATGCCTCGCCGTTGCTGGCGATGTTGGCCGGTGCTGACGCCTGGAGTTTCCCGGCCTTGTCGGTCAGCAGGAACATCGGCATCCCGCTCCTATTCCTGGCGATCTGCTCGCTGGCGTCGCGATCCTCCCGGTTGGCGGCGCGCTTGTTCAGATCGAGCACGTCGGGAGTGGCGAAGTCGAATGTCTGCCAGTACGCTCCTGTCCTGGCCTCGCTGCGCTCGACGAACCGGCCGAAGATCGTGATGCCGCTCTTGGGCACGTAGTCGAACAGCGTCGGGCGGTTGACGAACCCGGCGACGGCCTGGAATGACTCCTCGTCCTTGACACCGAGGAAGTCATAGTACCCGGTGTCTCCGCGGCCTTCCTGCGCGCCGGTCTGGGCAACAAACCAGTCAGCGCGAACGAGAGGCACGCGACTCTGGTTGAGGATCGCTGCCTCTTGTAAGCCGGTGAACCACGGTGCTGGTACGACTGTCCCCTTTGGGATAGCCACGGTGAAGCTGCTCTTGGCGTACGTCTTGCCATCCCCAGGCCACACCCCGCCCTGCCACTTGACTATCTCGTCCTTGTCGGTCTTGTCCGTGAAGTAAGGGTCAGGCAACTTATTCCTCAGCGCCTGGTCCCAGCCGTAGCCGGTGATGTCGATGACGATCACCTCGTCGTCGATGACGCCGACCGCACGGAGGTCTGCCGTCCGATTGATCCCGTTCAGGTGGCCCTTGACCGTGAGGACCATCTTCGCCCGCTCGTCCAGCGGGACGTTGTACATCGACAGGTACATCATGCGCGGGCGTTCCGCTGCTGACAGCCGGATCAAGTCACGCAGCACGATGTCGACGGACTTCTGCGGGGTCGAGTAGACCGGCAGTTTCTTGGGAGTCGGCTTCTTGTCCGGCACAACCTCGCTCGGCTCCTCGACGGGTAAGCGCGGTACTTGCGGTGGCTGCGCCGAGACGCTGCCGGCGAAGAGCAGGAGTATCAGTAGTGTTCGCATCGTATCGGTCCTCAGATCGGTAGCGAGACGCTTTGACGGTCGGCCTGCCCGCCTGGATTAACGAGATTCGGCACCATGACGAACTTGGCGTTCGTCACCTTGTTCTTGAATTCGAGCTTCCACGCGCCTGGCGTCGGTAGGTTCATTGTCACGGCGGACGCAATCGAGTTGTACGTCTGCGTCGCCACATCCACATCTGGGTCTTGCGCCGGTTGGAATACGCGGACCTCGACCTGATCGGTCTGGAGGTTGATACCGTTCGCCTTGTACAGTTTTAGAGTCGTCGTTGCCATGTCGTCTCCTTAGTTAGCGATTGGCGGTGGTCCGTCGCCGTCCAGCAACAGCACCGCCTTGTAGGTTCCCGCCCTCATGTCCTGCGCCAGTTTGAAAGAGACCGTCGATCCGGCTTTGGTATCCCTGGCGAGCACTACCTGCCCAGGTTGCGCAGGCGTCGGCGGGATCGGTGTAGGTTCAGGCTCAACATCTGGCACCCCGCCGCCTGCGATGGTAGCCAGCGCCGCCTTGAGTGTCGCCACGTTGACGCCGCACGGCGCTACTTTGTCATCGCCGTACCATAGGGGAGCCAGTGGCACGTAGAACTCGCTCAGCCACCGCTTGCTGGTCCACGCCGCCCAGGTGATTCGATAGATGCGTCCCCAGGAGGAGACGTAGACGCCGGTCTCGTCGTAGTCGATTGGTGTGACGTCGTGACCGCCTACTATCCGGCTGTTGGTCACGTCCCACACAGCGTTCTCGGTCCACGCTTGGGGCAGGTCGATACCGATGCTCGTAGCGCCGAACAGGTAGTGCGCGACCTTGGTCTGCGCGACGTTGGTCCAGTCGGCGCGGACGTACCCGTCGATCTTGTACCGCTTGCCGCTCGCCGTGAAGCCGGTATCGCGCATCACGTCCAGCACGCGCGTGATCTGGCAACCGTTGTCGCCGGGGCCGCAGATGCCGTGATACTGGCTGAGAATCTCCTGGTCGGTCGCCAGAACAATCCCGCCGGAGTCGGAGTCGTTAGCGCTCCACACGCCGAGCTGGTGGGCCTTGCCGCTGATTACGCAACAGCCGTACTTGTCGTTGAGGTACATCCTGGCTATCGACGCGGCAGCTTTGTCCCGGCGGTTGATCGACGCTGGAGGTGGCGTCGACATCATCGACTCGTCCCAGTGGTCGCTCAGGTGGACGCACTTGACGGACAGGTCCGGAGGCAACCTGCCCAAGCACACGCTGGTCGGCAGTGTGTCTACCATCGCCTTGGCGCTGACGGGGCCGAGGCCGGATATTGCAGAGCCAGATAGTTCGATGGTCTCGACGGGCATCAGCGCACTCCCTTGATGAGTTTGTAGACCTCGCCAGCCGTGGTCAGCGGTGCCGAGCGGATGATCGTACCGTTGTCGGCTTGGAGGATGACGCACGGCGAACCACCGACTCGAACCGCTTCCGTGTACAGTCCGTACTTCTCAAGCGCTGTGATGTCCGAGGTGAGGACGTGGACCTTTATGCCCTGGGCCTTGCAGTAGGCTCTCAACTCTTGGTCATTGTTCGTCGCGGTCGCCTGCGCGTTGACCTCCGCGCCGATGAAGGTCAGGTTGGTCACCTTCAGCGTCGGCACAGGCGGCGCGTCCTCCAGCTTCGAGACACGCGCGTCGATGGACGCAACGTCCCTGCGCAGTGCCTCGATCTCCTTGCGCTGCGACTTCTGCTCCTTGGCGATGTCGTCCAGTCGTTTGAGTATCTCGGCCTCCAGCGTCGGCACTACGGGTTCCCTGCCCCACGACGAGAGCACCACGTCGAAGGCGTCGGCTATTGTCTTGTGGCCGGGTTCGCCGCGGATGATCTCGGCCAGCTTGGCCAGCTGGTCCACTTGCTCCTTGGTCGCCTCACCGTAGGACGGAGCGGCTTTGCCCTCGACCTTCGGTGGACCGGACTTGACCGACTCGCCGCCCGAGACGATGATCGTGATCTGCTCAAGGGACTTCTCACGAGCGGACCAGCACGACACGGTCCACGTTCCTGGCTTGACGGTCAGCAGCACCAGAAATTTTCCGTCCTGTTTCGACCGCTCCCCGAACGCACCCTTGGGCCAGCTGTAGACAACGTCGCCGTCGGTGTCGGCGCGTACGATGATCGGGTCGCCTACCTCGCCCTTGAGGTTGGCAGGCGTGACGCGCACGGCAATCGGCTGGGGTTGCGCGAACGCCAGGCACGGCATGGACAGGAACAGCAGCGCCACGGCGACCATGGCGATGATTGACATCGTTCGGCTCATTTGCCACCTCCGATGTGTGACTTGGCCAACTGGTCCACTTCCTTGGACTCGCCGAGCAGGTACGCACCCAGGAAGTTGTCGCTGGCCTTGCGGGCGTCGACCACGACGAAGCACGGCTCGTACCCGGCCTTGTCCGAATAGGCCTTCCACTGTTTTGCCTGCTCGCTGCCGGCGGTGAGGTGCTGAACCACATGGCCCCGATCGGTGTACCACTTCCACAAAGAAGTATCGTTTGCAACGGCGTCGCCGGCCTTGGCAAAGGTGACTATGCCAATCTTGGGGCTCGTCGGCACCGAGGTGACAGGACCAGGCGGCGCGAGAGGTTCCTGCTTCGCTGGCGCCGGTGGCGATTGGATCGCGAACGGCTTGACCTCCACCTGCGGCATCGACTTGATCTCGACGCGCAGCGCGGGGAGCCCATTGAGAATGCTCGTCAGAAAGAAGACAATCGAAGCGGCTGCGGCAGCCAACGAGACGCGGCCGGAAGGAGTGGTCAGGATCGACCACCACGATTCCACCTTCTCTTCGATCTTCTTGGCGTTCTCGATGGACAATGGCGAGGCGGCAGGGGGCGTTGCTGCGGCCTGAGATTCAGGTTCCGTTGCCATGCGTTCTCCAGCGGGCGATGTGCGATGCTACTTCAGTTCGACCCACCACAGTTCCCCGTTCGCGCGTCGTTCGATCGCGCCGGCCTTCTCTTGCCACTTCTCGATGCTTTCGATTCGCTTCACCAGATCGGGCGGCAGTTTGAGAGATGGCGATTTCTTCTTTTCCAGGGCCCCTACGCGCCGGTCGAATTCCTTCACCGCGTCAAGGGCCTCGTCCTTGCTGACCTTCTCGTTGAGCATCAAGGCCAGCTGGTCCTTCATCTCGTCAAGGTTGATCGCTGGTGCCGAGGGCTTGCACTTGCAAGATTGTGCCGACACGTCGACGCAATTGCAAACGTGGCTGGCGAGATTGGCGCTATCCTTGCATGACTTCACGCACATCGAGAACAGTAGGCCGAACAGAATTGTGTAGAGGTAATCAAAGAACCGCATGGCATCGTCTCCTACGGCCCACGTCGCTCGCGTAACTCACGGATTTCTTTGGCGAGCAGGCCCATGGCGTCGGTGTTTTTCTGGATCACGTCGCGCTGCGATCGCTGCGTCTCGCGGTTGAATTCGCGCTCCTGATTGTGGAGCCGCTCCATCATCGCCATGCCTTCGCGGTGCATCCCATGGATCTGGTAGATCGACACGAAAAGCACCACTGCCACTACCAGCATGGACGTGGAGTTGCCGATCAGGCCCCACATCCCTGACAGGCCCATCGAACCGTAAGCGGGCTTCCCTGGTTCCACCATGGGTTGTTGGTCGCTGGCCTGGGCGATAAGGGCATCCATGTGATTTGCCTCAATCGGACTGATGCAGTAATTGCTCGATAACCATCTCGGCATCCCTCGCAAAAAGACACTCGGAATCCATCCCCGCCATGCGCGCCTTGAACCGCTTCGCCAGTGAAGAATTCAGCTTTTCCAATGCCGCATGAACCGCATCTAACTCCACGTAGTGCGTGCCGTCTTGCGCACGTACCACAAGAGCGCCGATGGATTCCAGGCGAGGGAAGGTTGCGAGCACGGCGCGGGTTCTCGTGGTGTGTTATTGCTCGATCATCGGCGCCGCTGGTTCTCGCAGAACTTCCGGATTGGTCAGGCCGATGAGTTGGCCATCATCATTGACGGTTACGCTGTCGCCCCAGGCCCAATGTCCGGCAATGCCGCCGTCCTTGTCGATCGTGTATTCGCCTGGCGCCGTCCTGCCTTCGGAGCGGTGAATCCAGACGACCTCAAGAATGCCGTCTTTGCGAATCAGACCGTCCAGCACGAACCAGTATTGATCGCCTTCGATCCTGATTTTTCTTCCGTCCTGAACGATGACACCGTACCTGATCTGTCCCGCGATGTTGGGGACTGGCGGTTCCTTTTCTTCCTTTTTCGGTTCGGGCTTGTCGGGCGCAACGAAGGACGTCTTGAGCTTCTTCGCCTTGAATTCGTAGTCGCCGCAATCGCACCCGGCGCCGCACTTGCACAGGACCGATTCGCTTTGCGGAGACTGCGGGAGTTCCTGGATCGGAGTGCCGCGCAGATGGTCGACCGCGACGAAGAGGAACATGGCAAACAGGGCGCCGAGAAAAGCACTGAAAAAAATTCGCATCGTGAATTCCTTGGGTTTCTGATTTGTCCTGATGTCGGGCGCAGTATACCCGCACAAGGGCGATGCCCTCAAATCGCTGGCGTTCACATTCGCTTTTTTGCGTCCTCGATTTTTTTCTCGGCGAATGACTTTTCCTTGGGAGGGGCAAAGGTGCCGACTCCGCTGATCTTCACGTCGGGAAGTTTTTGCGCCAACGTGCTACGCATCGCATTGGCTGGGCGTCGCTTCACCACGGTCCCGAATTGACTGATGACGATTTCCACGGTTATCTCCTTTTGGTCGGCATCTGCCTTTTATTAGCAAGACGCCGGCAGTGTCAGCAGTAGCGAACTGATCGCGCAAGTTCCGCCGGCCACGAAGCTGACCGAATTGAAGTTGATGTCGGAGCCGCTCGTGCCGACGGTCCCCTGCATGATGCAGACGTTGTTGCTATCGAAGATCCGAAAGTGCGCGGCAGTGCCGGTCGCGTCGATATTGGTATCGCTGGTGATGGTCGCGGCGGTAGCCGTGCCAGCGGAGGATGCGCCGAATGCCGGGTCGTTCATCGGCAGGGTCGCCAGCAGCGTACCGGTGTTGGCGTCGGTGGTCGCGGCCGGTGCCGACCCGGTGCGTATCTGGATGTAGCCCGCCGAGGCGCCGCCATTGACCAGCGCCGCCACCGCATCGACGGCCGCGTTTCGCCCAAGGATAGAAACCAACATATCAACTCTCCTTTTTTGGTGTGTACGACGGGCACTTGGCGCAGCACGCCAGCGCGCCCGACTTCTTGGCAATCGTGCAGGTCCCGTAGACCTCACACGCGAATAGTTTCAGCTGCACCGATCCCTTACACGTCTTGCAGGTCGCAGTTTCGCCGGTGGCTTGGCCGAGGTGCGCGCACGCAGCCGGGACTGAGACGATCGCCGGCTGCGGCATGTTCCGGCCGGCCGCGTGCTCTCGATCCCCACGTCCAGGGAATCGTAGGTCGTACTCGATGCACGACTCGCATCCCTCGACGCTCGGGTAGTGCCTGCACCGCCTGCTCATAGCGTTATGACGACCTTGCCGTCACCTCCAGCGCCGCCCGACCCAGTAGAATTCCCACCGCCGCCACCACCGCCGCCAGGCGAGGCGCCGTCTGTACCATCACCGTCCGGGTTGTCGCCGCCCGCGCCACCGGCACCGGACGTCCCGCCACCCGCAGCGCCGCCGGCTCCCCCGACGAACTCCGTGCTGGTCGCGCCGTCAGCGCCGTCACCGGAAGTACCGCCCGCCCCGCCACCGCCGGCCCCGGCGTAGTTGGACGCGGCCGATGCAGCGCCGTCGCCGCCGTCACTCTTAACGACCAGCGTGGCGCCACCTTCGTCTGAAGACCCGCCGTTGCCGCCGAACACCACTGACCCTGGGTTGCCGTACCTGGCGATTGCGGAGACGCCGCCGGCGTCGAACTCGGTGTCGATCCCGGACCCGCCACCGCCAACGACCACGTCATAGACCTGGCCTACAGTCACGTCGACCAGCACCTTGACGTACCCGCCACCGCCGCCACCGCCACCGCTCAGGCTCAGCGCATCTCCGCCGTTTCCGCCCGGCCCCCACAGTTCGACCGTGACCGTGCCCGTGATCGGCGACTCCCACTCACACCCGAGTTCGCAGCTCTCGAACGTGTACGTCGACGGACTGACGACGTACATGCAGCATGTGTCCAGTTCTCCACTGCCGCTGTAGGTGGCCGTCATGGTCCCGGTGCTGGTGGTCGTGAAGCAACAGGTGTCTAGTTCGCCGCTGCCGTTGTAAGTATTGGTGAGGGTTCCAGTGCCGTCGATGTCGATGCCGGCCAGGAATAGCAAGCCGGTGCTGGTCAGGCCGATGCTGCCGATCGGGTCGCAGCCGACCTCGGGTGAGTGGTCGAAGATGTACGTCCCGTCGATCCCGGTGAACGTGTCGTGCCACGTGACTACGCTGTTGTTCTCAACGGTCAGTTCGTCGATGGCCACTTTACAGGAGGAAAGGATCAGCCGCTGGACGCCTACCTCGGACGTCTGATCAGCAGTGGCGACCGTGGCGGTGCCTATCAGTGCCAGCCCCGGCAGGGTGTACAGGTCGAGCGTCACGTTTGAGCCGTCATCGGTGACCATCATCCTGGCCTGGTCGCCGGGCAGCAGCGGCAGGCCTGACACGACGGTCTGGACCAGCTGCGTCGCGGTGGAATCCAGGATCGTCAAGTTGAGGGCGTTGCCGAATGCGGACAGGTTGAGACTTATGTTGGCGGTCACCTGGTCGACGTACGGGTTGATCGCTCCTGCCAGGGAGTCGCACTTGCCGCGAATGCCCAGGCCCAGTCCAAAACCGAACAATGAGTCGCCGACCGTGAAGTCCACGGTGGTCACTGTCGGCAGGTCGCGCAGTGGGAAGAACCGCACGCTCTCGTACTCACCGGCGAGACAGGACGGCCCGATACTCAGCTGGTCGTCGTATATCCCCAACCATTGGAGATAAAACATATCCTGGTCATAGCAGGGGAAACCGCACGGGTCGGTCGGCTCCGTACCGAGCGTAAAGCAGCAAATGGACAGCGTGTCGCCTGAACTGAGGAAGACGGTGTCAGTGCAGCACCGGTCGAAGTCGAACAGCGACTGGCCGCTCCACAGGCCGCGGAAGAACGCGAAAACGTACGTCGGCGTATCGACCAAGTTGTTGTTCAACTCGGTCATGAACGGGCCCGACGAGGTGTTCCCTGATAGGGCAGGGACTCGCGTCTCATAGGAACCTGTCGTGCTGTTGATCTGCTGAGCTACCCAGTCGTACAGCCACTTGCCACCACTGTACAGCGGGTTGCTTATCAGCGCCGTGATCTTCTCGTTCGTGGACCGAAACGCCAGCAGCAGTCGGTAGTCGCCGACATAAACGCCCGCGCCGTACGAGGTCGTAGACGAGTAGTTTCCCCCGTTCGTGAGCGGCGTCACGTCCAACCAGTCAGCGCTGGCTCCCGGAACAGAACTGGTCGGAACCAGCGCTATGTACGTCCTCGTCGGCATTACAGCACGGGCTCCAGGGTGATAGTCGCGGGCATCCCGGTACAGTTTCCGACGCCGACGACGGCGAGCGTGTTGGTGTCGTTGCAAGTCCAGACCAGCGTGCTGTACGCTTCACCGCCAGAACTGCTGGTCGGAGTATCGGCGTAGAACCACACGAACCACTCGGGCACCGTCTCCAGGGCCTCCAGCACGATCCAGTCGTGTCCCGACGGGCACCCGCCGGCCAGCTGCACCGCCCAGAAGCACGAGTTGCCTACTTTGCCCTGGTACGTCAGTATGTGCGTAGCGTTGAGCAGCGTGCATTCGTTGCACCCGCCGCCGTTCGTAATTCCTGCCAGCGTCAGCGACCACTGTACCGGCTCGCCGAAAGCGCCGCACCCGGCGCAGTCGTCGGGAACGAGCCCGGCAACGCCGACTCCGGTGGTCTCGAACGCTGGAATCGACAATGCCCCAGAGCCGATCTCCACTTCCTTGTTGACCAAGTTACCCTTGAGGTAAGACCCGGCGGCCCACGTCGGCGGAGATATGGGGCCTACCACCTCACGCCAGTAGGTTTCGTTTGTCAGCGATTGGCCGACGTTGCCCGTCCCTAAAATGCTGACGTAGTACGAACCGTACGCCTCCCGGACAGGGTTTCCGTTGTCGTCCAAAACGTGATTGGTGATGTACCGACGCGGCGCTGGCACATGGGCCAGTGAAGTCGAGCCAGCCAGATCGATCGCCCAAACCGGCGTGGAGTCTTCGAACAACTCCGATACGCGCGTTTCCTTGAAGGCATCGTAAAGAGTGCCGCCGTCGACAGTGTCCAGGATAACCCCGTCGACGAGCTCGATGACCCATTCGTTTTCGCGGGTGCTTCCGTCAGTAGGGAAGCCAATCCGAATGAGATCCTGCAGCGTGCCGCCTGTCGCGTAATCGTTCTTCGGCTTCGCGTCTGGCGCGTACCTCGTCACGTCCGTGTAGATGCCGTCCACACCAGCCGCACGCCATGTGACGCTGCGAATCGCTGAACCGGGAGAAACCGCCACAACGCCGCTGAATCGTTGCCAGAGCAGCGTGCCGCCGTCATCCATCATCCGGTAAAAGTTGTCCGCACGCTCCTGCGCCCGGGTTGCGAGTGCCGCGCCGTTTGTCAGGGTGAGAGTCGCATCGTAAAGGGCGGGCATGTCATCCCAGATCGGATGATAGACGCCAGCCTCTGCGCTCGCTGAATCCGGCCCGACGATGTCGACGTAGTAGGGTTCCTCTTGCAGCCAGGGCGGAATGCCGGTCGGCGCCGAGAGTTGCTTGTGGAAGAACACGCGCACGCCGTAGGGCAATCTGCCGCGTACGATCGACATGAACTCCGCGTCATGGATCTTGCGGTCAAGCATCGTCGCAGCGTTGATGAGCGTGTCTGCCGTCGTGTCCGTGGCGCCAAGCTGGACGATGCTGAACTGACTGCCAACAGCGAGCGTCAAATCAGCGCGCACCGCACAGCCGATACGCGCCAGCACCTCGCACAGGGCGTCCCATGCGGAAACCCCGTGGAACATCCAGCCGATCGGTGTGCCGCCCGGAGTCACGGGCAGGCCGGGATAGGTTCCCATCTGGTTCGTCATGTTCCCCCAGATGTCCCCAACCATCTGCGTCCAGGTCCACGGAGTGCCGATGTTGAGGCTTGCTGCAAGGTAGGTAGTTGGCCCGGCCGAGCCGTTGTCCTCGCCCGAACTGACGTTGTACATCTCGCTGATTGGCGCGCAGAAGTAGGGATTCTTAACCAGCCAACGCTTGTCCGATAACTCAACCAGCCAGACGCCGTTCTGATCGGCTTCCGTTAGGCCGGGAGTCACGCACTGGGGTTCCCGGCATACCACCAGGCCGTTCCAGGTAATCGAGGTCGTGATGGGAGAGTCGGAATCGAAGGTTAGCGCGAAGGTGCCGTTGAGGTTGAGTTTGTCCAGGTCCGAACGCAAGGCCAGAATCCAGCCGCGCGCGGCGTCCAGGCCGTTATAAAAGCTGTTGACGGCGCCGAGGGGCAGATTGGTGGGTTTTGACAGCAGACTTGAGATTGGTGTACCTTGCGCCTGGACGTTGGCGAACTCCTCCTGCGCATCGTAGATGGGGATGGTTTGCGTTCCGTCACTCAAGTAACCGTTGAACATGGACACGCCCCGACACGATATTCCGATTCCGCTCCCCAAGAGACGCAAGGCCAAACCCGGCCAAATCAAGGCCTATGACAACCAAGATGACCGTCTCGAGATCGCCAACCTACTGAAGCACCTACCGCCATTGCGCCGATTAGAATTCTTCCGCTGGGCGTGCTCTCAGGCGGTTCTGCCCGGCACCTTTGGCCTTCACCCTGGCGTCGATCGAGCAACCGTCCTTCTCGCGGACAAAGCCAGAAGCTGTGATCGGTCGGACGAACGCCTTTCAATGGACATCATCATGTCCCTCTCGCATATGTGGATCGACTACGACCTTGACGCCGCCAAATGCCTCGCGCACCTGGTGGACATGGTCAAGGGGAAGTTTTCTTGACCGGCAGGTTCACCACGGCGATATCGACGTGCTGCACGTGATACTTCTCGCGAATGTGGATCGCCTGAAGAAGTTCGGTCAGGCCGCAAATGAGGTTTTCCTCAAGGACCGCTTCCTTATCCCTGGGGTCAACTTTCTTGCGGAATCGTTCCTTGTGGTGGTCCTGCATCGCCATGCTCCTTGCTGCCCTTGTGTTTCTTGCCGTACCTGCTGGTCCGTTTCGACTCGCATTTCTTGCAGACGTTTGCCCTTCCATCCCGTGAATCCGGCTCGTGAGTGAATCGAGAGAGCGGCATCGGTCGTCCTGCCGATTCGCAGTCTTCCCGCGTGCATTGCTTTCGGCGCGGGTTGTCGGTCAGTTCCTCGATGCAGCTTTCCAGGGTCTCCGCAGCGCTGTTCTTTCTTCCTGCGCTCGCCTCATAGATGCCCAGGGACTTCGTGAGCAGGATGCAATGCCCTGCGCCGAGGAGTCCCTCGATCATTTCCACGATCAAGAGGCGCGCCTTGAGACGGTGGTTCTTGGCGCCGCGCTGGTCGCGCTTGACTGCGTCGCCGCCTTGCGGGGGAGTGGTGCCGTCGTTCATGGATGGGAGTTTAGCGGATTGGCGAGAGGGGTGTCAAAAGCGTGGATCAGTATCCATCACTGCTTTGATGAACTCAGCCGCAAGAGTCGGGACAATAGCGTTGCCGTACCCTCTGAGTCGGCCGACGCGATTGCTTCTTGCGATACTTCCCATGCCTGCCAGTTCGGGGAATGTTGATCCCATGTCACGGGGAATCCCATAAGCCAGCGGGACATCGCCGGGTTCAACTGATATGCGCCGAGATTTGCCGTCGTGGCAGGGAATAGCAGCGAAGTCAATCCACGGACAATCCCGCCGATCAGTGGTTCGCCGATCCGTTTGCCGCTTCTCGACGTTGCGCCGCCCTCCATCGCGTGCGGCGTCGGGTAAGAGGCCAACCCAGTACAATCGCTGCCGGATGTGCGGCGCGCCGACGCTGTGTGCGCCCAGTACAACCGACCCGACGGCGTAACCTTCTCTTTCCAAGTCTGCCGAAACTCCATCGAGCCAGCCGTGGCCAATCGCGCTTGCAACTTGCTCGCCAAAGACTGTGATAGGGTGGCACTCGCGGATGAGCCGGTACATTTGCGGCCAGAGGTTCCTCGTGTCCTTGTCGCCTTTGCCCTTGCCCGCCGCGCTGTACGGTTGGCAGGGGCACGACCCGGTCCAGCATGGCCATTCCCATCCGGCAAGCCGCAAGGCAAGTTCCCAGCCGCCGATTCCTCCGAAGTCGAAAAGCAACTCCTGGAAGCGATGCGCCTCAACGGACTGCGCGAGGTTGTATGCGCGCCAATCCTGCTTGTAGACCTTCTTCTCCGTCAGCGTGATAGTCTTCGTGTCAATCACGGTTCCGTCCGGCAGCACGTCGCGTTTATGGGTGATGCTCGCTGCGTAATAATGCTTGCACGTAAAACCGCCTTCCTTGTGGTCAAGGCAGGTGCAGGTTTTTGCTTCCAGGTTGACCGAATAGGCCGCGACGGTGCCGCTCTTGGGCTGGCTTGGGACAAGCCAGGTGCCGTCGCTCATGCGATTGAGTCGGCAAGTTGCCGCGATTACCAAGCCGCGTTCTTCTCTCGGAGTCATGACAAATCCCCTTTGTGTTGCTGTATAGATAGTATATACCGCGACGCGGAGAAGTCAAGATAGTATTTACAGGATTCCTTATTTCTTTTCCGGTGGCGCTGGTGCGGCGAGTGGTTCGGATCGGGGAGCGGAATCAGGCCGCACAACGAACCAGAAGTGCCTAATCGCAATGGCGAGCGTGCTCAAGGCAATCACGACGCCGGTCGCCCCTTGAATTGCGTTCGCCGTCGCGTGTAGAATGGTGGTAATCTCATCCATGTGATCTCTCCTTCGTAGTGGTTGGGGAGTACCGGCCCGGTTGGTGTGAACTACCTTCCGGGCCTTTTCATTTTCATACGTGTATCTTTGGCGAGTTCTCTGCGGCGAACAACGGGGACAAAAGATTATGTCCGAAATTTGGTCGAGCTGATGGGGACGAATAAATGTGTCGTTAGGGACAAATTAATTTGTCGGCATTCCTTTACGCCGATAATACGCTTTCTCAACGGCGTCTCGCGTCAACGGTTTGCCGCTTTTGCCGCACCATTTTGGGTTTTTCCGAACCAGCGCCGGTCCAATTTCTCCGAACGTCTTTTCCTCAATGTCGCGCAAGCGGACAATCTCGTCGTCACGGTCTGTCTTGCGTGGTTTTGGGTCGCGAGCTTCTTTGAGCTTCTCCTTTTCCAATGCAGACACCTTGGCTGCCGCTTCCAGGACGAATTCCGACACTTTGGCCTTAAGTTGCTTGTCAAATTCCGCGTCATCCAGCCGCGAGTCTTCTGAAACTATCTTTCTCGCTTCGCTAATAAGCACGGGGAGACAAGTTTCGACAACCGCCGAGAAAACGCGATTGTTGAAATCCCATTTCTGCGATGGCGTTAGTTCACTGACGAGTATTAGCGGCTCAAGACCAGTGCAATAGGGCGCAATCAGTTTCAAAAAATGTCGCCGGTCATCCCTGGAAAGCGTTAGGTAGAGATCGCGCAGCGTTAGTGGCGTGAATACTTCCACGGCATCGCTCCATGTGGCGGGTCGGCCCGGACAGCGCCGCAGCATGGAGCTGCCTGCGAACGCTGGCCGAGCGTGAGCCGGGGATCAATCCGGCCTTCCCGATGCTGCTATTCTATTGACTTGCCAGTAAATACCGTATATACTTGAGACATGAAAGAAAAATACCCGGAAGACTCGTCGATGGGCAAGGTGAGAGCCTTGTTCGAGAAGTCGGGTCTAACGATGAACGACCTGGGCGTGAAGATGGGATATGACGCCGACACTGCGCGCCAGTCGGTATTTCAGTTCCTCAAGTCAGGCGATCCTCGCGTGTCGATGCTGCGCCGGTTCGCGAAGGCGATGGACGTTCCGCTTGCCGATCTTCTCGACGAGAAAAAGAGCCGGGCGAAGTAACTGAATAAACGTGAGGGACACATGACCGACAAAGAGAATGCCTATCTGGTCAAATACCGCGAACTATCGCAGAGAAAAAACCAAGTTGACAGCATGGTAAGGAGTTTCTCCGCAATCTGTACCGCTCTCAAGGACTGGCAAGCAACCACGGAAGACCTTGGATCGATATCGAGCCGTGCCACCCTTGAGGAATGGTCCGACGAAACGCTCGGAAAACTGAGTGGGCTTCGTAAGGATATAATTTACTTCCATCAAACGATGGCCGACTTGGCGAAAATGTGGACGAATTTGAGTCCAGAGGAAAAGGTCGGCCTAGCAGAGCCGGCGACGCTCAAGCCGGCGGCGAAGTGAGTTTCGTAACAGACCGTCGAGTTTCGTAACAAGTCGCCCTTTCGTAACAAAGCCCAGTTCACGGTGCGGATCGGCACGATCTTCGAGGACAGCAAGATCCCGTTCTCGAAATGGCTGATGACCATTCACTTGATGACGAGCAGCAAGAAAGGCGTCTCGTCGCTCCAGATTTCTCGCGAGTTGGGCATCACAGTCAAGTCGGCCTGGTTCATGACGCATCGCATTCGCCTGGCGATGGAGTTGCCGGACAACGAGCCGCCGCTCGGTGGCGACGGCAAGACGGTCGAGGCCGATGAAACCTACGTCGGCGGCAAGCCGCGAATCAAGGGAGTCAGCAAGCGGGGCCGAGGCACGAAGAAAGCGCCGGTCGCCGTCCTGGTGGAGCGTGACGGCAACGTGCGCGTCACCCACGTTGACAACGTGACGCGGGAAACGCTCTGCGAGAACATCCTCATCAACGTCGATCCATCTGCAAAAATCGCCACGGACGATTACGCGGCGTACAACGGCATCGGCGATTAGGTAGTGTCCTAGTTTTGCGCTGCGCCCACATATCAGACGGGCGGCACGTACTCCATGCCCGCGAGTTTTGCAAACTTCTTTCGCTGTCCTTCGTCCAGCCATTGCCCTCTGTGGTTATCGCCAGTGATTATCGCTTGCAGGGACTTCCTCATGCTCTTTTCTGTTGGCTTGTGGGGTTCCCTTGATTTCTCTTCAAAGCGTTTGCAGACTTCGTAGGCGACAACGTCCGCTGCCTGGACGGCGCGATAGCCGAGCTTCCCCGTGAAGGCATAGCTGACCATGCCGTCGCCCCAGGCGGCTTTCCAGCGTGACGAGATCAGATTCCGCAGTTCACCTTCTGTTGGGTGGCCGTCCTCAATGAAGAAGGAAATCTTCCTTGGTAGTCCGAAACGGTCGGCCAGGTCGAACATCTCGTTCATGCAAAGAAAGGCGCATGCGGTGTATTCGCTGTAGCCCCAATCTGACTTTTTGAACGAAAAATGCCAAGGCAGCTTAACAACTGTGGTCGATCCGAGAGCGTGCTTGGCGATAAGTTGAGACATTCGCTTGTGCAGACTCATGCGGCGATCTTTATCCATCCCTTCGAATTCCTCAAGGCCGTGGGCGCAATCCACGGCATGATAGTACGAGAGGTTTGCCAGTCGTAATTCGCGCGACCACTCACGATGCAGCGCCCGCAATCCCTTCCTGCCCAGCAGTACGCCGCTGACGCAAAAGATCGGGCCGTTCTGGCTCTCGTCAAGGCAAGCCGTGAGCATGGCAAATGGCCCCTCGAAAATGTCCAGAATGGTGCCGATGAACTCTCGGTCATCGACTTCGGCTTGTCTCGTCGCGGCGCTGTCGGGTGATTTTTTCATCAGCCGAGTATGACGCATTTTCACGAGGACGCAAAAAGAGCAAAACGCAACTCGCTCAAAACGGCGACTCTTTACCAGCCTCGTTCAATTCATCTCGCGCAACACGTCGCAATCGCTCGCGCATCCACACCGATAGCGGAACGCCAGCGATCTCCGCCGCCTCAGTGAAGGCGGCCTTCTCGCGCGGCTCCAATCGGAGTAGCAAGCTCTCGCTCTTTGCCAGCCCCGAACCTTTCGGCGGTCGGCCCCGTCTTGTCTTCTTGGTCTTCATGTCTTAATTGTATATCCAAAAAATATCGAAATCAAGCCCAGAAAATCCATTGACTTGTATATTTATCGGATATACAATAAAGACGTGAAGAAAAGCCTTGGACTCATTTGGCGTGAATCCAAGGCAAAATCACAATCGAGCGGTGACGCTAGACTGCGACCTTAGCAATCCCATTCTAGCCGAACCGCCAAGCAAAGAAAAGGCGGTTCCCATGTTGTGTCATCTTTGCCAGAATGTAGCCCGTCGCGTTGGCCGGAATCGGAACGGCTCGCAGCGCTATCGCTGCGATGCGTGCGACCGATATTTCACGGACGAGCAAACACGGCCCTTGGATCGGCGCTGCGTAGCGCCGGAGCGGATGACGATCATCCTTCGGTTGCTCCTGGAAGGCAACTCGATTCGCTCATTGGAGCGAGTGTACGGGGTTCATCGCGACACGATCATCAACAACATGATCGAGGCCGGCGAGAAGTGCCGGGCGTTCCTGGAAAAGACGGTCCAGAACGTCCCCGTCAACGACGTGCAATGTGACGAAATCTGGGGGTTCGTCGGGATGAAGGAACGCACTCGGATTCGTCGCGGCCTGGCGGAAGAAGGCGTCGGCGATGTGTGGTGCTTCACGGCCCTTGAGCGGAAAACGAAGCTGATCCTGACTTGGCACGTCGGCAAGCGTACGCCGGTCGATACGGCGGTTTTCGCGGACAACCTCTATCACGCGACGCAGGGCCGGTTTCAGCTGACGACGGACGGCTACACGCCTTACCGGACGGCGATTCCCGCGATCCTGGGCGGGCGGGTTGACTACGCGACCCTGGTCAAAGTCTACGGCGAGTCGGAGGACGACAGGCGTTACTCTCCCGCTACGGTAATCGACGTTATCGCTACCCCTCGGCTCGGCAATCCCGATGAAGACAAGATTTGCACGAGCCATGTCGAACGCCACAACAAGACGCTGCGGATGCAGATTCGCCGGTTGACGCGATTGACCGACGCGCACAGCAAGAAATGGGAGAACCACGAAGCGGCGATGGCTTTGTTCTTCGCATATTACAACTTCTGCCGGGTTCACGGAACGATCAAGATGACGCCGGCGCAGAAGCCGGGATTGACGATCGAGACGTGGAGCCTGCAAAGACTCCTTGCGGAAGCTGCGAAGGTGTGACGGAAATGGGCTTGACCCGACACCGCAGGGTGTACAATGACCGTAGGTGTTACGCCAATGGCTCGTCGCCTGAATTCTTCAGCGGCGGGCCATTCTCTTGCGCCTAGCGCGTCCTTGACAGATTTTTCATTCAGCGCTATGATTTAGCAATCGGGTGTTTTCCAGAAATCGCAGCGGGCGTAACACCTAACACGCCTCTTGCCGGTTCCGGCAAAAGTTTCCCGAAAAATGGTATTCCGCCAGCACCTCGGGTGGCACATCATGCCCAGCGATCAGCGCAGCGCGCACAATCGCCTTGTGCATCGTGTCGCCTTTCTCCATCTTGATCCGCAGCAGAGGCTTGGTGCCTGGGAGGATTTCAGGACCGCGCCCTTTCGACTTGGAGTCCTTTTGATCGATCAAAAATCCGATCGCGCCTTCCAGCCCATACGACTGCGCCATGAATCGGGCGTCTGACGACATTCCTCGGGTGAATCCGTCCTTTTCGATCGCGTCGGCGACTTCTTCGGCGGTCTTGCCGTGGCGCGAAGGTTCCAGGATGAAATGCACGTCCCGCTTTAGCGATCGCACTTTCTTGTCGTTGAACTGCTCCGCGGTCAATTCCCACGGCTCACATTTGGAAGGGTGCTTCTTCTTCATGCCATTGCTTTTACCCGTGGCGCCGCCCTTTGTCCACTGCCCTTTGTCGTCCCTCGCTTCATTCGGATCGAAGCCGATCGATAAGCTGACGGACGCCTGCCACGGCGATTCCCACGTCGAGAACGCCAGCCGTTCTTTCTCGGGAACATCACTGAGATCGGGCGTCGGCACGAACAGTTCGTCATCGGGGGGACGGATGCCGGTTTCGAGCCATTTGATCGCAGCTTCGATTCCCTTCTCGGCGGCGCGTTTGATCGGCCAGAATATTGTTGAGCATCTGCAGCCCATGTGCGACGACGGAGCGACACGGGCCCATACCGGATCCAAAACACAGAATACGCTGGTTCTCTTGCCGCCACGCCCGACAAGGCCGCTGCGAGACAAGGCGCGGCAAAGGTCGGTCAATCTGCTGTCGTCAATCTCGGAACGAAAAGCGAAGACAGCCGAACTTCGCACTAATGGACTTTGAACGACCGCCTTCTGCCCCAGCTGATACGCCATGTTGACATGATTTCGAAACAGCATCCTCTGCCTTTTCTCCGCCATCCGGCTTTTCCCCAGCGCATCCGCTGCCTTGTCCATGAACGTCTCGACCGTATCCCCATCGACCACGGCATCAACGAGCGCATTCCTCATCTTCTCCAGCGCATCCAGGGAGGATATCCTTGCCATGGATAGGCCTTCTAACCTCGCCTTGCCGATGGTCGATTCGAAGTAGGAAGGGGTCAGAACTCCACGTATCGCCATCTCTTTTGCTGCTTCATGGATGATCGGGAAACGCACGATCGGTTTAGCGCCTCCGCTCATCAGCCATGAAGGGAGCTTCTCGGGCTTCGTCAAGAGGCTATCGACGAACGCAGCGTCAAAGGGGTTTGGCGTCTTGGCAACTGGCGGAAGCGTCGAGAGCACCCCTTGCCCGCCCTGGAGCCATCCCGCTACTTGCGCGTCGCTGATCGTCCTTGCCATCACGGGTTCGTACTTGCGCAAGATCGAGCGGAAGTCGGTCAGGAACTTCTCAAGCAATTGCCGTGGCGTGATGCCTGAATTGACCAGCTTGCGCATGAGCGCCAGGGTTTCCCGTTGCACCTCGGACGAGACTGCCTTGCCGCCGGCCTCGGCGCGCTTGATGACTTGCGCGGTGAGGGCGTCGGCGGCGCGCTGGTGTTCGGAGATGGGGGTGCCCAAGGAGAGGTTGATGTTGTCGCTGGCAGGGTCAAACGTGCCCTTGTTTTGGACGCTCTTGATCTGGTTGGGTTCGAAGGCGATCCAGACGCGATGGTCTTTGCCGCCAGTAACCTTTCCGCCGATATGGGTGAGGCCGTCATAGCCGATCTTCTGAAGTAGTTCGTTGATTTCGCTTCTATTGAGGCCGATTCCTCCCCCAAGATCCTCGTACGAGAACGTCGGCGCAGCCAGTTTCCTTTCGTATTGCGCAAGTTCAGCGTTGTGCTCGGCCATCTTGGATTTGGCGGCTTGCCAATTAAGGTAATCGTCCGCTACCTCGGGATCGACCTGACTTTCGTACAAATCTTCGCTCTGAATTTCCTCGAACGCAAGACGCCCGGTGGAAAGTAGATGCTGCACCAGCTCCTCGTCGGAAACGTCGGCATAGATGTCGCGATTGGAGCCGCCGGCGCGTCTCCCTTGCGAATCCTGATAGGCGCCAAGGCGATTTCTAAGGACGGAGGCCGTGTCCTTAATGCTGTTTCTCAATTTTGGATGCCACGAGAAGAAGTCGGCCGGCGTGCTGTTCGGGTCGGCTCCTTTGTCGATCAGCCTTTTTTCGAACTTTGCCAGGTTCTTCTGCGTCATCGGAACGAAGTCGTTTTTCAGCTGGTTGATCCTGCTTTGGAGACTTCGTCGGTTCCCCGCGATGCGTTCTTCAAGAGACGCTGATCGCACAAGCCCAAGCGACTCCCTGGACAGCTTTGAGGCGTCAAGGGCGTCTTTGTCGATGTCGAACGGCTTCCTGATGTTCAGGTAAACGCCCTTCACTTCGGGCTGTTGCCATTCAACCCCGTTGTTTTTGAGCATTTCCCGCCAAGAGTCGGTCGTGTCTTTGTACCATCCAAAACTAGACGGTAGGTGATCGTAGGCGTCCTCTCCACGAATCGAGGCTGTTTTGCCATCTCGCACAAACAACGGATGCTCATAGCCAGCCGGATCGACAAGCCGCGTTTGTCCAGCATGTTCGTCTGCGTTTGTGCTTCGAGTCCTCAAGAGCCATCCGTCCGGCAAAGTGGCCTCAAGCCTCGCCTCGATCATTTGGGCCTGATGGATTCTCACCATGGAGATTTCAGCAGCGTCTTTTGCGGTGTAGGTGTTGGCAACTTCTTGATCTTCTGTGAAGTAGAAGCCGGGCCCGTACAGATTGGACGTGCTGACCTTGCTCTTGTCGAACGCCTCAAATCCTCCATGGCTAGTCCCGTGATAGACCGCCACGGGCTTTCCATCCTTCATCACCTTCGATCCGCTGCCCTCGATCCTGTGCGTCTCCTGCGGTTCCCCGTCTTTGTTGACTACCTTGCTCGCGTTGGCCGCGTCATGTTCCCAATCGCCAAACCATGCCTTGAATGCCTTGGCGCGCGTGCCGTTCTTGCGGTAGTCCTCGGCGTGGTCCGTGGTGTCATTGGTGGACGTGCCCCCGCCCGACGAGGTGAATTGCCCGCCCCCTGGACCTTTGCCCTTGTGCTCATGCCCTGTTGCGTCCCTGGACATTACAACGCCTCTCCGCCATTCTCGACCTTGACATACCCCAATCTCTTGAACACCGCCAACACTTCGCAGCACGTCGGGTTCGGTCGATGGTGCGCCTGTTTGTACTCGTCCATCGCCTTGAGGAATGCAAACTCTTCCTCGGTGTACTCGTCTTTCAGGCGTGCCGACGATGCTACGTGGCGGCCTCTTTTTGCAGCAGCGCGCAGGATTTCTTCCATGAGGTAAACCTCCCCTAACAACTCAAGATCGCTTCCAACTCCCTGTCTACCGGATCAATCCCCAGGAGGAGCCATTCGTCTTCGATCTGCTGTCGCTTCTTGCGCTTCTTCCATTCGTCCTGATGTTTCTTTGAGGGATACCTTTCATAGGGACCATCGCCACTGATTCTTCGTCGTGAAGGAGGAGGGGCAGGAGAACGATCGAAGTCCCCGTACATCTGCCCTGGACCGCCCCGACATGCGAGCTGGGTTATCTCCTCGACGTCTCTTGAGGAACCCGATCCCCTGCCAAATGCGCCGTACCTTCTTCCTGGGATTGCGCACGGAGTTAATTGCGTCAAGGTGGCCATAATTCAAATGCCTTATGAGACGCACGGCAACTTCACTTGTCAACCCTTTGGGGATCTCATTCCGGCGCTTCGTCTCGGGTTCGATGATTAACGGATCACACAATCACAAACGCATCGCCCGCCGTCGGAGCGCGGCTGAGCGCTGCGAAGGTGAAGGCGTTGGTCGCCGGGTTGAAAGCGGTAATGTTCGTCGCCTCTTTCACGATGTGCTCTGCATCGTGGAAAATAATAATCCGACCCTTGAACTGGTCCGTCTCGCCGTACGAAGCTGCGCCAGTATCGATGAACGATGTCGTCGTCGGCGAACCCGTGACGGTGCCGCTGTACATCGTCCGCGCCGAGAGAGACAGTAGGCCAGCCGCATCGGTGGAACCATTCAGGGCAAGGGTGTCGCTTTTCATGTTCCCGGCGCCGGTCAAGGCGGCCGGGAGGCGCGATTTAATATCGTCCGTGTCCGTCTCAACATCCGTGGCGGTCTTGATCGTGGTGCCGCTGAGGTTGACGGTGGCGCTGGACGATGACCAGATTGAGGCTTGGCGGGTTGAAATGGCTGCGTCGATTCTGCCAAGTTCCGTCGTCAATTCGGTGCGTACCTGACTTGCGACGGTGGCCGCGCTTGGCGGAGCGGTGTAGCTGGCCGATGCAAGGCGTGTTGAAACGGCTGCGTCAAGGTTCGCAATCCGCGTATCCCCAAGGACGCAGGACGACGATTGAACCGAGTACGCCCCGCCCGTGACCTGGGTCTGCGTTAGCGTCGAGCGGCTGCTCACCGTGGCGTCGAGGTTGTCGATCTTCGCAGCGCGCGCCGTGGTGTAATCCGCCGCGAGGGTGTCGAGTTTCGTCCGATCCGCCGCCGTGAAATCAACCGCCGTGGTATCGACGATGACCGACGTGTTGCCGTAGAGCCTGGTCGCGCCGCCTTCCGCGACGCTGAACGTCCACACCAGTTGTTCGAGCGTGTCCCCCACGTCGGCGGTATAGATCGAGCGATACCGGCCGGTGGAGACAAGGGTCATCGTGGTGGAGTCGAGGCGGCTGCTTTTGTCCGTGCCGGCCTGGTTGACCAGTGCCACCGTTGGCGCTGAGTCCGGTGCTTCCATGTTGCCAACGTCATCGTAGAGGAGCAATTCGATCCGGTACGTCGTGGTGCCGCTGTCGGGCCGCTCGATAACTTCGGGGACCACGCGGACAACGCGAGTGTTGTTCTGCACGGAGGTTACTTCGGCGCTCGATGCGACGTTGCCGCCGATGTTCAAATTGTCCACGTAGCCGAATCGCGCCGAGGTTGCGCCGATGTCGGACAAAGCCGCATCCGCCTCTGTGTTCACGTCGGCCTTCGCCTGAGTCGCGAGCGAGCCGATGGACCCAGTGACGTTACCGCCGACGTTCCCTGTCACACTTCCTACCGCGCCGACGACACTTCCTACGGAGCCAGTGACGTTGCCACCGACATTGCCGACGACACTTCCCACGGAGCCAGTGACGCTCCCCACGGCCCCGGTGACGCTGGCAATCGTCACGTCCGATGCAACCTTGGCGTCGGTAATTGCGTCAGAGGCAATGGCGGCCGCGTTAATCGCCCCCGCTGCGAACGTCGCTGCATCGATCGCGCCATCGGCAATCTTCGCTGCGGTGATCGCGTCCGCCGCAATGCCTGCGGCGGTGAGCCATCCTGCGGTGATCGAGGGGAGATTCGTCAGCGTCGTTGCCGTATCGGTTAAAACCACGCCCTGCACCTTGTGGGCCGATGGATCGTAGCCCGTGTCCACGAAGTCCTTCAGATCCGTTGCGCTTTGTCCGAACAGATCGAAGTTGATCAGCTTGAACGCCTTCGGTGTCGCTGCCGCCGTGCCGCTGGTGATCGTGACTTGCACCACGGCGTACCATGCGCCCGTGGCAAACACCGCGTCTGCCACGTCGAGTCGGTACAAGCCCTTGGAGAGCGTGCTGCTGACTTCCAGCAGGCCCCAATCATTGTGCGCGTCCGTCAATGTGGAGAGGTTGTTGAGCGAACTGGTCACATCGGTATGCACCACGTCGTTGTCTGTCTCGACTCGCGTGTACGTCACAGTGAGCGAGGCCGCGACCAGGCCAGTCTTGCCAGCACCGGTCGTTGACGCAGGGTCGGGGATAAACACCAGAATGGTTCGGTCGGTTGTCCCGATCAGGATTTCTTCCATTAGGACAGTCCCCCATTCATACCGACAGGCCGTAACACGGCTCCAGCACTACCACCAGCTTCCTGATGCTGGGCAGCGCCGATGTCGGGATAGCCGACCGTAGTCGCGCTGTAGCTCCCAGAATCCTGAGTGAAGGTGCCGATCCCGGCGTTGTGGCATGCGGCCCCATCGCTGGCGGTATTGTTGAGGCCGAAGTTGCCGTTGGCGGCATCGGTGAAAGCTGACCCCGTGAGCGTGATCGAACCTGAGATGAGCGAAGCATTTAGTCCCGTGGTTTGGCCGCTGGTGTTGCTGTAGAAGGCGTTACTTTGGAGCCTGAACGCCGACGCGACGCCACCAGCATTGTTGACGCCGTAAGCACTGTTGGACTCGAAGATGCAATTCTCGACGATCGCGCCGCCGGTGTTGATCTCTAAACCGTCGCCGCCGTTCCCGTAGCAGACGCAGTTCACCAACATCACGTAGGAGGACTCGGCGAATATCCCATCGTTAGCATTTGAATCGGCGATGCAGTTGATTAACGTAGCGCCAGAACCGTCGATTACGAAGCCGCGATTGTTGCTGCCCGTGTTGTTGTGGCTCAAGCACCGGAGCGCCGTTCCGACAAGGTTGATACCACTGGCAAGATTCGTGTTGCTCTGATTGCAAGCGAACGCCTCGCACGACTCAATTCTTGAGTTTGCGCTGGCCAACTCAATCCCGTTGCCTCGAACCGCCGTCACGACAATTCGCAATCCTTCCGAGCCTACGCCGCTGATGCGTATGCCCGTCGCCGATCCAGTGGCCCCGTTGTTCTGACCAACAACGTCTCGAACGCTCATCTTGGTGCCGGACATATTGAGTAGACGGAAAGACGCACCAGATGTTCCGCCGTCGATAGTCCATTTCCCGCCGTCGCCTGGAGATGTCGTGTATCCCTGGATCACGATTGGTCCGGCAAGCGAATGGAGTACCTCGGCAGTGACGCTATAGGTCGTGCCGTTTTTCATGTTGACGCGGGCCGTGTCACCATTGGCGTTGACGAGCGTGTTGGTCAGAAAGTCAAAGGGGAACTTGGTCGATCCGTTTGGCCCCTTCCACGCCCCGCCAGTCGTGCAAGTCCTACCCGTCGCTCCGGTCGCCGGTGCGGTCCCGCTCTTAGCCGTACTGCTTATGTCCAGTGAAGACCCTCCGGCATTCACAGCCGTCACCCGACCTATGTAAACTGCGAGTGTCGCACCATCTAAATAGACGGACGCGAAGTCTCCGACGCTGACGCCACTGAACGGTGTACCAGATGCTGCGGTGAAACGGTTGGCAGCGGCGTTGCCCCAGTCGCCGTTTGTGGAAGTGACAGCGCCGTTCGCGGCCAGGTCGCCCGCGTTGATATTGCTGCCCGATGCAGCATTGCAGTAGAATTCGGTGAAGGCCACTGGCACTCCTTAAAACTTTGGTGAGCCGTGGACACTCACCGCTCGAACTTGATTAATCCGGGGAGGGTTGCCTGCCTCCATGAACGTCACCATTGCATCCGCCAACGCCTTGATCGCTCGAATTTGGCTTGCAAGCACTCGCTTTCTGCCATCCTGTTCTGCACCGTCCTTGATCTCATCGGCGGCATCAGGGAACAGGTTGTTGCCGGTGACGGCGGCGTACTCGCTCTGAAACCTCTTGAGAGTTTCGTAGAGGGCTTCCGTATTATCAGCGACGATCCGGGCACGCTCGTTGACGAAGCGAATTGCTTGCGGGTTGGTGATATCTGGCATGGGAAATCTCCGCATCCTCTCTTTGACAAAGGGTTAGCGCCCCCTCTCTCTTGTGGGAGATGGGGGCAGGTTGGTTACTTACTCCTCATCAACTTCCTCTTCCTCGACGGTCGTAATGTTCCCGTCACGATCTCTTTGCACGGTCTTCTTGACCTTCTTGGGTTTGCGCACGGATTCTACAATCTTGGCCACGGCGATTGCAATTCCCGCGAGGTCGATTTGAGGAGCAGATGGTATCACAACCGGCGCTGCTGGCTCGCGTGCGAGGAGCTTCTCCAGGAGCATCTCCAGGCGGGAGGGTTCCGGGGGAACGGGAGGCAAAGGCGGCGCAACAACGATCGGCGCCACGGGGATGACCTGGGGTTCTTCTGCGTCCTCCATCTCGAGGGGGAACATCTCGCGCAGATTGCGGATTGCTTCCATGCGGACTTCGTCGGAGATGTCGTCGGCGAGGGAGAGGGAGGTCGGTTCGTCCTCATCGTAAGACTGCGAGAGGGACATTGTTTCCACCTGGGTGATCGGGTTGCTTGCCGTGATCCGGCGCAGCACTTCCTGCCCTGCCTTGCCGACCGGCACGAAAAACCGCCGTTGATGCGCGATGGTTTCCTTGATGACCCCTTCACTCACGAGCGGATCGACTTCATACGAACTGCTGAACCCCTTGATCTCCAGGCGGCGTTCACCCTGCACCTTGACGGGCGCGATTCTCCAGCCGTTCGCCAATCGTGCCGTGCCTTGCCCGCTTTCGACCTGGCGATGCACCTCGGCGGGATCGTGTTGCACGGAATCCGCGTGCAGCCCGAAGTTCGTGCGGAACTCGTCCAGGAACTCCGGCTTGATATGCCGGCCGACGGCGTTTTGATCGCCGATCTTCAATCGGTAGATGCGCGGCTTTTCGTCGGCGCCTTGCTTCAAACGTCCCCAGACGGGCAATAAAGCCCCCGTGACGAAATGTTCTTCGTTCTCCGTGAAGGGCGGCGTCGCGTCGTGCTGGGCCTGCCAGTCCTTCTTGGCGCTATCGTGGCTCAAGGGGAGGAATTTCGAGTATTGGTATTGATGGGGCGCGTTCGCTGCCTCTTCCTCGTTGCCATGCACGGCCTGCCAAAGATCGCTCTGGTTGGCGAACTGCATTCCCGTGGGGCCCATGAGTCGGTAGGTCGGGGTGACCCTGCCCGTTTGCACGTCGGTTCGATCGGCGCTCTTGTAGACCGCCCAAACCTTCTCGCTCCGTTTGTTCCGGACGAAGCCGACCAGTTCCCCGGCCTTGTCGACCTTGTTGAATGGCAGTTTCTCGGTGCGGTGTTGCGCCTTGACGACGACGTGTTTCGTCTCGGCGCCGCTGGCCGGATCGCGGTGAATCACTTCCTCATGTGTCTTGGTCATCGATTGGGCGGGAAACTCCTCCACGCCGTGCGCGAGGGTGCCGTCTTGCTCGTGCTGGTCGATGACGTCCTTGTGCCGCTTGTCGAACTCGTCGAACACCTTGTTTTGCGTGTCCAGCTTGAGCGCCAACAGGCGATTGAGGAATTGACGAATGCCAACGGCAGGCTTGGCCTTGGCGCGTTTGTTGCCCTTCTTATCCTCTTCCTCGGTCTTGAAACCGAGTTCCTTCATGGTGCGCTGATATTCCATGCCCTCGATGCCGCCGCGCTTGAGGTCGTTGAAGAACTTGTCGACCGCCTCCTGTGCTTCCTCCGACTCGAGGTTGTCTGCCGCGGCGTAAAGCCCGCCTGATGCCGCTTGTTTCTGGCCGCGCGTCAAGGCGCCCATCTGCTCGAGCCGGCGCGCTGCCGACGAGAGGAATCGCTTGTTGCCAGGCACTTCGGGAATTGCCACGGGCCGGATGATCGGCGCGCTGCTCTGATTGGTCCGGTGCGAACGTCCCAGGGATTGCACCAAAGGCGCCGCGCTCCATCCCGGCTGAAGCACGTAGTGAACACGCTGTTTCTGGTTCTTCGCACGCTTGTCCGCGTGATAGCTCGCCCCGGTGTTTCCTGCGCCTGAGAAGACGAGCAAATCCTTGGCGTCGCTGTTCTGGAACGCTTCGATGTTCGCGGCGTTGGCGTCCCCGCTGCGCCGGTCGAGTTGCTTGACCGTGTTGCCGTTCTTGTCCTTGACCCAGACGAAACGCTGCTTCCTTCCGGTCACTTCCGCCACGCGATCGCCGAAAGCGTGTACCAGCTGATCCAGGGGCGATTCGGGGATGTGCAGATCGCTCGCTTTTTCAATCAGGGAATCTCGCATCGCGACCGCGGCCGGGTCTTCCACCAGATCCCCGCCGACCACTTCGTTTTGCTTGGCAAAGTCGGCCATCTCTTTCGGGATGACCTGCCCGGGCGCAAACTTGACGCCGTTGATCTCGGTTCCCTTGTCGCCGGCCTTCATTGCCGTACGCACCGGCCTTGATAGTTCGTTGCCGTTGGAATCGAGGTAGGTTTCGTAGCGGTGGATCGGGAAAGACTGTTCCAGGTAGTTCTGGAGGATCTCCCGCGGCGAAATATCCACGTCGTCGAGCGTTTGATCTTCCGTGCGTTTGGCCAATGCGCGGTTCGTGCTTGCCTCCATGGTGTTGACCAGCTGGATAACCGGCGCGCGTCCCTCCTTGATGTCCTGCTTGGCCGACGCAATGACGCTCTCGGTCTGCATCCCCGTCAACATCTGGTTAAAGAAACGCTGTTGCGCACCCCAGAACTGCGAATTGGCCGCGCCCTTGGCGTTCTTGTTCTTGTCGGCGTTGGTCGATTCGAGGACCTTGTCAATCTGCAAGAGGACGTTTTGCCATCCCTCGGCCACGGCATCGTACGTCGCGCGCTGATGATCTTTCAGCTGGTGTTCGAGCGGCTTGACGACAACCGTTCCTTCCGGCGTGCCGTCGTTCATTGACAACGTACGCGCGTTGTAGGCGCCCGTCGCCTTGGCCGACTGCGCCACCGCTTCCATTGCAGCGACGCCGCCTTGCCTCATCTCCTGGATGAATTCCATCTTGTTCTTGAACTGTGTTCCCGGGCCCCAGAGGCCCAGGCGTTCGGCGTACGCGAGGTTCTCCACTTCCGTGGCGCCGGTTGCTGACCAGTAGTTGACGCGCGCGTTCGGCGCCATCTCCTGCAGCTTCATGCCGGCGAGGGCCTGGAGGGAGGCGTCGCTCTTGCCCATCTCGCCTTCCATTTGCTGGCCGTTGGACATGGCGTGCGCTTCGTCGAAGGAGATCGTCCCGTCGAAGTTGTCTCCCATCCATCCGAGAAGCGTCTGGAGGTTATCCGGCTTGCTCTTGTCCTTGGGGCCGCTCCGCAAGGTCGAGTAGGTCACGAAGACAATGCCGTCCTCGGGAGGCTCTTTGCCTCGCAACTCTTCGAAGGGAATCACCTTGTTCGGGTCGATGCCAAGGTCGGAACAATCGCGCCGCGCGTCCTTGATGAGGCTGGCGCGAAGGCTGACCCAGACGTGCTTCTTGCGTCCGTGGTTCATGTTGTGCGCGATGACGCCGGCGACTTGGCGACCCTTGCCGGTGTTGTGGTGGATGATTCCTTCCGCCACGTAGTTTTCCGGCCCCGGAACGTACATATCGAAATAGGGGCCAATTCCCACGAATTCGATGCCCCGTATCCGGTCCCATCCGCTATCATAATCGCATGAAGAAGAAACCGACTTGTCCGCCCCTGGATGATCGCACGGGAAAGGCAATCGCTGCGGAGTATGCTGCGGGCGATGGCGTTCCGGCGCTGATGGTGCGCTACCAAACCAGCCAGTATCGCGTGCGAGAGTACCTGAAGAATCATGGCTTCCGCATCCGTACTCGTGGCGAGGCGACCGGCCTGCGGAACCGCAAAAGCGCGACGCCGATTGACGAAGCGAAGTTGCGTCTCCTGATCGACGAGAAGCTATCGACGACGGAGATTGCCGCGAAGCTGGGAGTGTCTCAGCCGACAATCGAGATGAAACTCCGGCGTATTGGGCTGAACTCAAAGCATGGCCGCGGCTCTCGACTGGAGAAAAACTACTTCTGGAATGGCGGTCGAGTGACCGACGAAGACGGCTACATTCTGCTGAAGCAGAACGATCATCCGTTTGCGACAAAGGCCGGTTACGTTCGAGAGCATCGACTGGTAATGGAAGCGATCCTTGGCCGCTACCTTGATCCACTCGAAGTGGTTCACCACAAGAATAAAAACAAGGCCGATAATCGTCCTGATAACCTGGAGTTGTACAAGTCGAATGCCGATCATCTTCGCGACGAACTGACGGGAGTGCGTCCGAAGTACACGGAAGACGGTCTGCGGCGCATGCGAGAAAATGCCCTGCGCGTAAACCGTCGTCGATACGGAACCAACCCGAAGGCGTCAAAAAGCGATGCTCCCCCGTCACCGTAACCACACGTCCGCTCTCCAGCGTCACGCGGTAGAGTTTCTCGACCCCCTTCAAGAATGGCGCATGAGCAAGACGCGGAACCAATCCGTCGGGCGTCAACGACAGCACGACGTGAGGCATTCCCGCCAGGGCCAGCTCTTCGATCGTCGTGGAGATTCCCGTCAAGGGGTTGAAGATCTTCGTCCACGGCGCGACACATCCCGTGCCGTCCCCGGACATCATGCCGCGGCGTACGCTGGGCTTGGCGACCTCGCCTTCTTTCGCCTCGGGGGAAGGGAGGAACGTCTCGTTGGCCTGCACCATGTACGCGACTTGTTCGAGACCGGCTTGAGTGAGGCCGACGTTGCGCTTGACCTTGCGTCCGTCGGGGAGAACGTCCTCGACCTCCTTGTAGGTCACCAGATCGGGCGAGAGAAGTAGCTTGACGTCGAGTTTCGGCAGGCGCACGGCGGACATGGCCGCGGATTCAACCAGTGGCGTGATGTGGGGGACGGAGCCTGGAACGTGCATCGTCTGCGGGGACCATGCGTCGAAGAGCCCCTGTCCGGACTGTGCGCCCTGACCGGCTTCCTTGACTTGGGCCGGCTCGATTACGACGGGCTTGGCTGGCCGAAGTTGGGGTGCTGGAACTTGATAGCCTCGAAGAGATTTTCCTCGAGAACCGCCGCCGCGGCCTCCTCGTTTGCCGCCTCGTCCAGCAGGTTGAGCAGGCTCGTCAGATGCGTCGCCAGGATCGTCCACGCCGCTTGGTCCGACAGGTTCGTCGTCCTCAGTTCCTGATCCAGTTCCTCCGGATTCGTCACCAGATAACTCGCTGCCAGGAACGGGCTCATCCTCGTCATCTTCTCCTGCGCGTACGCGAGCATCTCCGCGCGGAAGTTTCGCCGGCCGGTCGTCGGCTGGTTCTCCAGGTGCGCGATCACCAGGTTCAAGAGGTCCGGCTGATCCGGGTTCGGCTCCTCCTCGAGGTTCGCCAGGATCTCCTTGGCCCGCTGGCTCGCCGGATGCGTCGCCAGTTGCGCCAGTTCCCATCGTCGGTCGATCATTGCGCACCCCTTCCAGTTTCCGCATCAAATCCGGGATGTCCTCGGCGTCACCCAGGACCGGCGCCGGCGTGTTCTCGTCGGGCGCTACCTTATCAATGATAAGCGTGCGCGTGCCGAAATGCGTCCCGTATTTCTTGTATTCCCCGCCTCCCACGCCGACATTGGCGCGGAGCGTGTAGCCCTTCCCCGCAAGACCGGCGAACCACTTCTTGTAGGTCGGACTATCGGGAGACATCCCTGCGCCGCGCTTCGATCCATCCTCCGACGCGCCTCTTGCCATGCCGCCGGCGACGATCGCGACAAGGCGTCCCCCGGGTTGCATGGACTCCAGGGCTTCGGAGATGTGGTTCGCCCCGGTCATCAGGACTTTCTGATTGCCGAGTCGCCCCGCGGTCTGGCTGAAAGGCGGATTCATCACCACGGCAGTAGGACGGATGCCCTTGCCCGGGAGAATTGCGCCGATCTGCTCGCCGTCCTCCTCGTGGACGTTCTCGGGGCCGAACAGCGCATTGAGGAAGGCGACGCGTTTCGGGTCTTTCTCGTTGACCACGACCTTGGCGCCGGCGTTCTCGGCATGAATCGCCAGGTCCCCGGTCCCTGCGCTCGGTTCAAGAACGGTGTCCTTGTTGTTCAGGTTGGCGAGCCAGTTGACCGCGTAGGCGTAATGCGGCGGGGTGCTGAATTGCTGATGGCTGTCCTTGTTGCCGCTGCGGTTCGTCTGGGTCGGCAGGTTGGCCACGTCCTCGGCGAGGGTTTGGACTTGCTCAATCGCGGAATCGAGGCTGACCGTCGGGTCGGTGTGGCCCTTCAAGGCCATGTTGAACCCGGCTTCGAGGGAATCGTACGCATCGCTGGGGCCGTACTTCCCTTCCGCGCGCGTGCCGCCGTGGTGCTCGTCGGCTGCACTGAATAGCTCCGATGCCGTGATGGTTTCGCCTTTGCCCAGACGATCGGCGAGGTGCTCGGCGAGAGAGATGGATGGACCGGCCTTCTTTGGTTCTTCCGGCCCCGGCACCCTCACGCCGTCAACCCAATGATATCGGCGCCCGAGTGAATCGACCGTCTCTCCGGTGAAGAGGGGTTCTTTTGGTTGGGCTTCATGCGGAACCGTCAACCTCGCAACTGCCTCGGCTTGCTTGGCTTGATGGCCTGGATCGCCAATAAGTGTTATGGGGAAGTTTTTATCCGTCGCCGGTGTTTGGGGCGCTGGGGATGCGCCTTTGACCTTCGCCGCCTTCTTCGCTTCCGTCTTTTCGTGCGCCTTCATCGCGGTCATGCTGCTGATGGTCCCCGAACGATTCCCCGTCTTGGCTGAGATCTTGCCGCCGATCGTGGCCTTGTAGATTTTCCCGCCTGCGCCCTGGTAATACTCATGTTTGCCCACAAAGGCGACGTGGCCTTTGCTCTTGGTGGGTGATGGCACGACGTTGTTCGGAGATTCTCCGACGGGCTTCGGAGATTCTCCGACGTTCTTCGCCTTCGCTGCGCCGGCAATCCGCCCGATCAACTCTTCCCTGGTTTTCCCCTTGGCAACGGGGGTCTTTCTTCCTTCGCGGTAGAGGCCCAGGCCCTTGCCGTGCTTCTTGATGGACCAGCCGTCGGGGAGGGGTGTTTGATCATCCCCGGTTTTCATTGGAGATTGTGCGATTTCAGGGGGTTTTGGGGCGTTTTGCTCACCCCCTGTTTTTGCGGCCTTTTCTTGATCCAGGAACGCCTGGACGCGCGCGACGACCTGCTTCTCGTCGTTCCACCAAGAATCACCGACGCGAGGGTCTGACTCCGGCTTCACGCCAAGCGTTCTTGCGGCCTCACGAGCCTTGAAGATGTTTTCCCACCATCGATCCGGGAGGCGATCGTCGTTTTGTGGGGCGGATACCTTTCCTTCAGGGATGACCGTCTCTTGGCCGCTGCGCAGGTCCTTGACGATGAGTTTCCCCGGCTTGCCCTTCGCCGCTTCACCGGCCGCCAGTTCGTCCCTTCGCTTGCGTAGCGCCGCCTGCTCTGCCTCAAGGCGCGTGATACGCGGTCCTTCCCCGTTGTCATTGGCTGCGTTCAATTCGCCATAGCCGCGCTTGTCCTGGATTTGATCGAGGCGTTTGTCGATGTCCTTGACGTTCTTGAATGAGGCTGCTTTGCTGGCAGCGCGCTTCTCGTCGGGAGTCAATCCATCTGACTGAGTTTCACGTCGTTCTCCGTCACCGGCGGATGCGGGTAGCTTTCCTGTTCCACCTGGAGGTGCGCCAGCGCCTCCCTGCACAGCCGGTCCAGCTGCTCCGGGGTTAGCGCCTTCCCGCTCGACTGCGGCGCGGACGTTGTCGATCGTTGCATTTCGTGCGGCATCTTTGGCCTTCTTTCCTTGTGCTTTGGCGACTGCCATGGCGCCGTTGTTCAACGCTTCGGAGATTGGTCCCTTGGAGTTGACCAGTTTATCGAAGATCGCCAGGGTTTGTTGGTTCTCTTCGGCGATCTTTTTGTTGCCCTCCACGTCGAGGGTGTTGCCATGCTCCTCAAGGACCGCCGCCCTTCCTTGGCTCGACACCGCCTTGAAGTGATTCACGCTCTTGGCGAGCTCGTTGCGCACCGACTGTTTGAGTTCGTTCCTCTCTCCAAACAACGAATCTTCGCTGGTGATATCCCCGAATAGCGTGTGCTCGGTCGTTTCATGCGTGGGAGTCGCGGCCATTTCCTTGGCCATGCTCTCGATGATCTTGGGCGCATACTCCTTGCCCGATTGTTTCTTCTTGTCCAGGTAGTTCGCCAGCTGGTCCTGGAGATTGTGGTCGGGCAGGTGTTTTGCAATGGCGACGGCCGTGTCTTGCTCCATCTCGCCGACGTTGACCTTCTGGAACAGGCGGTCATTCAGCTTGACGAGCGATGAAGCATCGGCCGCGATCTTGCCCTTGATCGATACGCCTCGCTTGGCCAGGTCTTCCGGCGTTGCCTTGGCATCGCGCATGAACTTGGCGGCGTCCAGTGCGGTTCCGCGTCCTTCCGCGATGTTGATGAGGGCGCCTGCTGCGCGTGCTTCTTGGGCGTTCTTCGCGTTGAGATAACGGACGGCCATATGGGAGACGCCAGAACGCTCGCCTAGCTCCAAACGATGATGACCGTTGACCACATACGTCTTTTTGTCAACGGGGTCCTGCCAGACGGACAGAACGCCCGCGAAATCTGGATTCCACTTCACGTCGGAGAGTTCGCCCGTTACTCCCTTGGCATTGGTCGATTGCTTGTACTGGAAGCGCTCGGGGTCGCGGTGGAGATGCTCGATCGGTACGTGATAGACTTTCGATTTCTCCGGGGTGCCGCCATGCCACGGATGCCCGCCATATCCAGGCTCAGGCTTGTGTTCTGGTTCCGTCTCGTAGCCCTGGTTCGCTTCCTTCGCTTCGGGGGGCCCTTCCTTGAGTTCCTTCTTCTCCTCGGGCGTGGCCTCGGCGACGACTTCTGCGGGGACGAATTGCCCGCCATAGAACTCGTGGCCCGCGATAACCATCGGATGTTCGTGCGTATATCCCGCCGGCGCATGGGTTGCGGAGAGGGCGATTCCCCTTCGTTGCGCGAACAATTGCATCAATGCCGCGTATTTCGGATGCGAGGCGCGGACGATCCGCACTTCGCTTTCACTGGCGAGTGTCAGGGTGCCGTCGGGGTTGAGGTGGGCTTTCATGCTGTTACTTCTTTACTTCGGGCGAGTGGTTGCTCCATTGGCCGACGGCTGCTGTTCGGACTTGATCTCGTAGAACGCGAACGGCAGTTTGCCCGTATGCTGCACGTCCTTTTTGGCGTTGCCCAGGAGAATGGCCGAACAGTCCCAATAGTTCGACAGAGGGCCATTGAAGACGCTCCCTTCGTCCTCGCCAAGCGGATCGTACGCCAGGCCGGCGCCGCACGGGCAGCGATTGTATGCCGCATAAACGAGCCGGTCGGCGATACCCTTGGCGCGTAGTTCGGCGTTGTGCAGTTCGCTGGCCTTCGCGCGAAGCTGCTTCGCTTCTGCTTCAAGGGCGTCGGCTTTGTCGCGGAGTTCTTTTTCGGTCATTTTCTCCCCTTGTTGCGTGCGCAGGAACTTCAAGAAATCGCTGCGAGAACCTTGGAACGGAAAGAACTTCACGCGGCCTTTGCCGCTCTCGACCTGGAGCCTTCCATCTGCTCCAATCACGGCCAGGCCATCCCGATACACGTAACGCTTCCATTCGCCGGTCGCCTCATCCACGAAGCAGCAATAGCCGTCGGGGCCACTGAGGGGCTTCATGGTGTCGAGATCAACCACGAAGCCGACCGGCATGTTCTTCTCGCCGGATTGCCAGTCGATGCGCAAAGGGCCGTCGTTTTGCGCCTTGTACGTCGCTTGCTTTGGTTGAGGGCCAAGGTCGGTGTTGCCGAATCGAACGATGTACCGATTGCCCATGTAGATCAAGTCGCCGTCGCATGGCGCAGCGTGCGATTCGATTCCTACCGAAAAAGCCAGTCCTGCCTCAAGAGCATGAAGCATCGGGCTTTCGAGCATATCGCGGCAGAAGAAGCGTATTTCTTCCGGCGTCTTTAGCGGCATGTCGATCATCATTACACCGTGAATCCAATCTTCATACTGTCCTTGTCGAGCTTCTTAATCATCCACTCATCGACCCAGCATTCCGTGACCGCGTTGCCGTTCAACCAGACGACCAGATACTGCACGTGGTTGTTCCAGCCGATCATGATGGCCTTGATCTTGCCGCGGATGCCGTTCATCACGTCTACGTCGGTGCCGGGTTTCAGGACTTCCATTCTCGCCCTTTCCTGCGTATTTCAGAAATCCGAAAAAAATCCCCTACTTCTACTTGACTAGTCACCAAACGGAGACTATGATAGTAGTGTAAGGGAGAGGGGTCAGTAAAAGAAAACGAGGCGAACAATGGACAGTCAAACTTTCCTGAAAAAGGTCGAAGCGTGGGAAGCGGCCTGGGCGGAGTACATCAATGCCCTGGAGGATTACGACTCCCTGGATGCCGGGATTTACAACGGGGAAGACTGGGTTTTCCACGTCAGCCGGATCAGTGGGTACGTGAAAGACGCTCAGCAGAAGCTGCGATCGATCGACCGGGAGTTCTGCGAGAAACTTGGCATCTAACTGGAGGTTCTCATGAGTAAAGATTTCGCGACCGACCATCTGAACGACGAGCAAAAGAAGATCGCCGGCGTCATGCTCGAAGTGGCGGGAAAGAAAGCCAGTGGCGGCGGGTGTCGAGCCTTCTACACGCCCGAAGAATGGATCGACCGGGGCGAAAGCTACGGCAAGGAAAGCAAGTTGATCGTTTGTCACGACGGCGGAGACTTGGCCAAGTTCTGCAACTTCGATTACCAGCAGTACAAGGCCATCGACCGGATGGAAAAGGCTCTCGCCGAGATCGGCTACTACGTTGAGCAATGCACTTCCTGGTACTCGGCGGTGTACGCAAAATAACTCGCCCCTTTTCAGGAGATTCCCATGAATAGCGAGAAATGTTACCTCCTCTGGCGTCGCCTGTGTGAATCGCCCGCCTACCAGCGCGAAATACAGATCGTCGCCCGCGCTGTTGGCTCGGCCCGAAATGTCTGGTTCAAGGATGGCGTCGAAACGAAATGGCATCGCGTAATGGACCGAAAAAACCGCCCCTGAAAGGAGATTCCCGTGATCTACGTGAAGCAACAGCAGGCCCCGGATGAACCACGATTCATCCTCTCGGAAGACGATCGATTCGTCGCTCGCATGGACGAAGGCACGGACGCCGAATGGGAGTTGCTCCGGTGCGCTCCGACGCTCCTGGCTCTCGTCGAGGACTTCATGGAAGGATTCACTGTCCGCTCCCAGGAAGATGAGGCCCTGATGGCTCGCGCCCGCAAGATGTGCAACCTGATCTACTTCAAACCGTCCCGCGTCTCCAACTGATGAAAGGTTTTTCCCATGATCGAAGTCGCAAAACTGAACAATGGCCTCACCGTCCTTGCCAAGACGGACAAGAAATTCGGCCTCTCCGCCAAGACGTTCGCGAACCGCGCCCAGGCCCACAAGGCGAAGGAAGCCGTGATGAAGGAAGGCATCGACCTCATTTGCCATGTCACCTACTCGCGGCCGTTCTACGTTGTGATCCGCGACTGGCGGGAGGTTTTTAACGAGTGCTGCGAGTCGTTCAAACTCGGCCTGCAAGTCATCGCCAACAAGAACAACAAGCCGCTCTCTCAGGTCTTCCTTTGGTGGCGCGAGTATGAAAATTCGGTCAGTGGCGAGGGCGGACAATCGGCTCTCTTGTGGGAGTTCGAACGTTGGTACGAGGCAAGACTGAAAGCGTGATTCTTCAACCCCTTCCTCAAGGAGTCCCTGACGATGAACATGAACCAAACCCTCCGCGCTGTCCTGGCAGGACGAACCTCCTGCACGATCGGCCACTTCCTTCTGGGTGGCGAGCGCGTCGCGTTCGGCCTGAAGCACAATCCCACCTATGGGACCAAACCGTCCTACAACGGCAAGACTGGACGGGGAGGCGGCTTCGATGCCGACCGATGGTTGTTGCTCGACCTGCTCAAGCACGAGTTGGGCGAAGCGATGCACGAAGAGGCCGTCCTCGTGATCGACGGTAAGGAGTATCGCCGGCCTGACTTCGCTGGCCCTCTGTCCTGGGAATCCAAAGACAACTGATGAAAGGACGGATACCATGACCAGCATGAAGAACAAGACCATCACGTTCGCGGCGAAACTCCAGGAGTTGCTCGACAAACGTGGCATGACAGGATACAGGCTGGCGCAACTGTGCGGCTTGCCCAAGCAGACCGTCCATCGGTACTTGAACAATCGGGAGCCGACATTCCTGGGCGCGCTGCGCATCGCCAAGGCGCTCGGCATCTCTCTCTCGGAATTTGACTGCGTAACCGTCATGATGGACCCAACTTCAAAGGAATAACCAAATGCCTACCGAACCGATCAAGATGGAAGACATCGGCACGAAGTACCAATACTTCGAGTACAACGACCTGCCCGCCCGGAAGCTCGCTCCCAATTCTCGCCCCGAGGTCTACCGGCCCGGCAAGGGATGGGTGCCTGTCAAGAGCACCTGGGACTTCATGCACTCCTACACGATCGCCGATGAGGCGCGGATCAACGAGATGATCGCCCGCCTTGGCTAAAGGGCGGGGTTCGATCCTTTGTCCTTTTGCCATGCAGCATCGTAAAGCACTTCCATTGCCGCGAAAGCCTCGTCGTACGCCGCTTCTTCTTCCGGCGTCATGTCCTTGCGGTCTTCGCTCTCCATCTTCGCGTCGATGGCACGGGTGATCTCGTAGTTGTCGTGCCCTTCTGGTGAAAACTTCGCCATCATCATCGACTTGGTCAGGATCTGCATCTCCCCGATGATGCCGTTCGGCATCTGGATGTTCACCAGGCAGTCGCGATAGCCGGGAGGATGCCTCTCGGTGATCCGGTCCTTCGGCTTTCTGGCCATGATGATGTTGTTCTCGCGCAGCTTGGCCGCGACTTGGTTCACGTCGTCGAACGAATCCACGACAATACTGCTTCGCGCGACATCGAGCAACTTGGACCAGTCCCCGTCGTAGTCGTCCTTGACCTTTTCCGTGGCTCGCTTCTCGCCTTTCATGGGCGCAATCACAAGGAACCCGCCCGGCTTCTTGCACCGCTCGACCGTGGCCGCATCGTCTTTTGCTTCGAACGTCTCGTATCCCAACTGAGACGCAACCCCCTTGCCGAGGTCGAGCAACTGCTGCATCTGCTTGACTGCTTCTTCGCCCTTTTCTTTCAGGCCCGCGTAGCCGGCATCAGGCGGGATTGGTTGATTCGCGTCCTTTGGCAGTCTTGACTCTTCAGGCGTAAACACACTCGGCACTGCTTCCTTGCGCGTCGAACCGCGGAACGAATTGCCCGCCTTGAGAAGTTCCATCATGGGCAGACCGATGACATGCGCGTTGATCTTGTTCTTCGGATCATCGGCGACCAGGCTCCCCCAGCGATGATGCCCGTCGAGGATGTAGCCGTCCGATGAGACGAGGACGGCGCCGTTCTTCTTCTCGGCAGGTAGTTTGCGAATCACGTCCATCTGTTGCTTGGACAACTCGCCCTGGATCGGCTTGAGTTTGCCAACCTCCATGGGCTTGCTTTCCACCTTCACGCCGTCGGCCCGGAGCTCGTCCAGGAACGCAGGCACCTTGTCTGCCGCGATGTTCGGCATCTGGTTGCGCGGGATATTGAGGCTGTTGTGCGTCTTCACCACGTCGCTGCCGTTGTCGTCCCATGGAGGGGCTTTCCCTTCGGGCGATTTGCCCTTCTCTTCTCCGCCTTCCTCCAATTGCACCGGCAACGTCTTCCATCCAAGCCCCTTGGCCGCGGTGAACGTGCCGTTGCCATCGACGACCTGATACTTGCCGCCCTCGATCGGCCGCACCGTGATCGGATCGCGTTTGGAGAGAATTCCCTGACTGGCCGCCCACATCCTTGCCGGAGCGTTGGCGCCGCCTTGCTTGTTTTCCTCTTCGCTCTTGGTGCTCACCAGCTGGTCGATTGGGACTGTCTTCGCAGCCTTCTCGACGTTGAAATACTTCGCGTGGTCTTCGGGCAGGTCGTCCTTGGATACCTCCAGGTGATCGATGACACGCTTGGCATAGGCCTTGTCGGCTTCGCCCTCGTCGCGCGGGGCGACCTTTGGCGCCGATGCGTCCGTGGCTGGCTTTTTGCTCGACTCTCCGCCTCCCGGCCCGAACTGACCCTTGTTGCCTGGTTGGCCGCGGTGGTGTTTCGATGGGTCCCATCCTGCGGAGAGGTTGATGTTCGCTTCGTTGGGGTCGAACGTGCCCTTGTTCTGGACGCTCTTGATCTGGTTGGGTTCAAAGGCGATCCAGACGCGGTGGTGATGCCCCCCGCCCATGCGGTCGCCGCCGATGTGGGTGAACCCGTCGTAGCCGAGTTTCTGGATCTGCGTGCGCATGTAGTGCGACGGGAACTTGTGATGCTTCGTTATGGCGTAGGGGTCCGGCGTTCCGTCCGGCTTGTTGTCCTTTTCAAAGTAGGCGAACGCCCCGTCTTCTTTTTTGCCGACGAATTCCCTCGGGAATCCTTCCTCATCGAAGTGGGCTTTCCATCCATCGACCGTTTTGGACGCCTTTGCGTCGATGTAGTTAGCGGGCAGGTTTAACTGTGCCGCTGTGACTTTCTGTTTGTCCAGATCGAACGGCTTGCGGATGTTGAGGTAGACGGATTTTACCTCGGGCTTGCGTTCGTTCCGGTGACTGCCGAATAACGCTTTCCACTCGGCTGCGTGCTCCGGCTTCATGCCAGATTGCTCAGCAAACCAATCAACATCTCCACTGGCCGCGCTTTTTTTGATCCGCTTCGCAATTCCGGGGCGCTCGGCGGCGGAAAAGAAGCCATTCGTTTGATGTTCGTAGAGGAAATCGACGGCTTTCGACGCCGTTTCGTCCGGCAACGTGGCAGGCGCAACCTTGGCGGCGGTGTATTCGGTTGCGACCGCGGCGTCCTCGGTGAAGTAGAATCCAGGGCCGTAGAGCGCAGTCCGATCTACCTTTTTCTCGTCGAACGCTTCGAAGCCGCCGTACATTGTCCCGTGATAAACCGCCACGGGCTTTCCATCCTTGCCCCTGACCATGCTGCCAGCGCCCGTAATGCCGCGCGTCTCTTGCGGCTCGCCTTTTGCGTTTACCACCTTGCTCGCATTGTCTGCGTCGTTTTCCCAATCCCCAAACCACGCTTTGAACGCTTTAGCGCGCGTGCCGTTCTTGGCGTAGTCGGCCGCATGGTCGGTCGTGTCGCTGCCGCCGCCACTCCCAAACTGACCTTTGTTCCCAGGTTGGCCGCGGTGGTGCTTCGATTCGTCCCACGTTGCCGAAAGCGACTTCTCCGCATGTTCGTACGGCACCGTCTCGACCATCACCCACGTCGAACCTTCGGGCGTTTTCGAGGGCTTGAGGACCGGCGCCTGATCCGCTTGGATGCTTGGCTCGCCCTGAACCGGATGGAATCCCCACTTCGACACGAGCGCCGCCACCATCATCTCGGGCGTTCCACCGTGCCAAGGGACCTTTCGGTCGTGCCCGTCGGGGGTGCGCAGGAAGAAGTTATTGCCATCGCGCAGAACAACACGCGTCGGCGTCTGTGCGGCAACCACCTGGTAGGTATGCCCTCCTGCCGAGAGTGCAGCTGGTTTCGGTTCGGCGCGTGCGCCACCGAACAGGCTCTTGATCTTGCCAAGCCATCCCTGGTTCTTCTGGCTTTTCGCTGCTGCGGCGCAATATCCCTTCGCGTGCTCGTAGCTGACCTCTTCGCCGGTGTCCTCATGGAAGAACTTGACCGGGATGCCTGCCTTTTGGCCTTGCGCGAGGAGCTGATCGACCCCCTGCTTCGCTGCGTCCATGGAGGGGAGGCGAATCTCTGAGACGGTGCTCTTGTCGAAAGGCATGTCGCCCCATGCCTGCACCTCGGTGTAGGCGTCAGGAACAAGCGACGTATCGGACGGATCGGGGTCAATCCCAGCTGCCTTCATGGCGCCGACGTTGTGCAGCGCGGCATGATGAATGTTCTCGGTCGTGGACACTCCGCTATCGTCGCGATGCCCAAAGCTATTCCCACTGGTGACCGTGCAGCGTTCCCTCAAGGCATCCTTGTTGAACACGACACAGGCATTGCCGTACATCGACGCGGCGCCGTACTTGTTGCCGCCCCAGTTGACCGCCAGGTATTTCGGCCGATCTTGCGGGGACATATCTCCTGCGCCAAAGACGGCCTTTTCCTGGTTAGCTCGTGTGGCCATGTACTTCTTGTCGCGCGATCCCAGTTCGTACGCGCTCTTGTATTTGCCGCTGTCCATGACTTTGGCCAGGAACTCATGCGGCATGTTCGCGGTGACCTCAGCGCTGGCAAACGCCTTGTCGATCGATGCTTTCGCTGCCTGGACGCCTTCCGCGCCTTTGGGGCCCTTCCAGTGCGGGCTGTTCACGAGTTTGGCCAGAGATTCTTGCCCGCGCTGTTGCGCCTTGGCCTGGGTGCCGCCAAGGAACTTCAGGGTGGGCGGGGTTGGCGTTTCGTTCGCTGCGCTCGCGCCGGGTGCCGCTGGTTGATTCGGAGCGGCTTGCTGCGGCGTTGGCTGTTCGGCGGGTGCCGCGGCAGTCTTGGCGCCTCCCCCTGCGCCTCCCGGCCCGAACTCGCCGGCGTTCCCCGGTTGGCCGCGGTGGTGCTTTGATTCGTCCCAGGTGGCGGAGAGATTGATGTTCGCTTCGTTGGGGTCGAACGTGCCCTTGTTTCCGCTCGCGCTCTTGATCTG
>OFQY01000002.1_pt1 | contig 86215 bp, 103 predicted proteins | sample 1542991 | NCBI WGS metagenome assembly OFQY01 (sample SAMN07774224, study PRJEB24372) | wastewater metagenome | isolation source: Exp Tend VB 10WW | collected 2016-02 | reverse complement strand
TATCCAAACGTTCGCTTGAGGTGGGAACTGCAGAACATGCTTATTATTCACATTTGAAGCTTCGTTCAGAGCTTCTTTAAAGAGTTTAATTGCATCCATCTGTTCATTCACATTCTTGATCGCAGGTATACCCGAACGACCATACTTGAAGAGTCCCAATATTTGATTGACGGGTGCAAAATTTCCCGTGAACTTGTACGTATTTCCCTTATACGTGAACACAATACCCTCTGTCGGTGATGTTATGTTCTCAACCGAGCGAAGCTTTCTCAGTTGCATATTGAGAATATTCATTGCATCTTCATTCGAAGAAGACTCTATTGCTTCTATTGCTGTTTGAACATCTGATCTAATTCGCTTAACCTCTTCGTCATGGTTCATGATGAAAGCAGAGTTCATGTCCTTCAATATGTCGACTGCAAAGTCGTGTACAACATCTTCAATTGGGGCAATTGCAGCACCAAGCAGCGATGATCGATCTGTGACAAACTTCGTCACCTGCTGCGCAAGCTCAGGTATCTTCGACTTCAATTTAGCAACTGTTGGTGCGACAGAAGAGTTCATGATCCTCATCACAACATCTGACTTATACTGTTCGTCACTTGGTTCTAACTGAGGCGATACAATAGCAAGTAGACGTTTGTAGATGTACGTCGACAAAGTGTCGCTGTCGGCGACACCAATCTCAGACATCTGTGATCTTAGGCGCGATATCGCGTTCTTTGCATGTTCACCTGATGTAATCGCCTTTAGCTGACGTATCGGTGGTCCATTCACACGCCAGTTCGGATCATTGACTGCAGAATTCATCTTGTCAACAGCGCTGACAAGCAGCTCATACCCACGTGTGATGTCATCATCAGTCGGTGATCCTGTCGTCTTGTCATAACGTGAAGATCCTGCAAGGTGAAATACGATGTTGTTCCTATCATAGTTTATGACATTCGGGTTGCTTGTGAACATGATCTCTGTCGAGTACCAGACATCAGCATTGTCACCGAATACCTGCAATTTCTCGTCAGGTGAGAGCGCTGAGACTGCACGTGATATGACATCGAATCCCTCGACGAATGCATTGTAAACAGTACCTCGGGCGGCGAACTTCTGTGCAAGCTCCTGTGCATTGAGACCGCCAGTTTTTATGTTACCCTTGTTCCTTGCGGCCTTAAGTTGACTAGTCTGCATGTCCCACGACACGAAGATGTTCTGTCCATCGACCTTCTCTGTGACAGACTCAAGCTTACCCTGTTCTGCTGATGCAAAAACGTCGATGAGATCTGCAAACGTGAGATCCCAGTTGTCATACAGGTGCATGAGATGACCACCAAGACCGCCCTCTGTTACGATGATGTTCTCTTTGATCTTCTTCTTCGTACTAGTTGCATCGACTGCACGATCTATTTTTTTCTGTAAACGTTTCTGCCAGTCACGAAGACGATTTATGCTTGACGCAAAGTCGGCGCGCCGTGAGCTCCCACGTGGACAGTTATCACGATACTTACGAAGATCTTCTATTGAATCATCAATATCATTAACCTGCTTCTTCAAGTCCCGTACGTCTATAGTAACGGACTCGTTGAACACCGACTTGATGATTTCAATGAGGTCTTCATTCATCTCTTCACCACAAACACGGGTGAGTCGTCACCTGCATCCTTCGAGATATGTGGTACACTAGCTGACTGTTGCTTACGTGTCGCAGTGTTTGTCTGTTGTACACGTCTCATGTTATTCTCACCGCCCGACTGCGACTTCACAACACGTGGCTGTTCCTTACGTGATTCAACGTCCTTCTCGGATACTGTCTGTGTCATGTCGACACCAATGTCAGGATCGTTGGGTGCACGAGCATCGTCACCAGACACCTCGGATGCCACAACTTCTGCGAGACCTTCAAGGAATGCGAACAGTGCCAACCTCTGAACCGAATTCAGGTCTTCGAAGTATGCGCCAATGCGTTCACGTACGCCCTTGTCCTTCAAGGATTTTCCGCTTCGTATTGCATTCAATTTGTCGATGATCTGTTCCATCGAAAGGTCATCAGGTGTTGGTGCTGGCGTCTGACGTTGGGCAGCCTTCGCCTTCTGTGGACCACCACGTGTCTCGGCGGCTACGTCATGTTCATGACTATTTGACTTGTCGGAATCATCATTCGACTCATCATCTGAGCTCTCATCTTCTTTGTCTTCTTTATCGTCAGGCGCCTCTATAAGATTACGACGCACATGTGTGACAGCATCAAGTGCGCGATGTTTAAGCCAACTGTCGAAATGTTTTTCTTCCAATTTCACAGTTCACCTATTTTTCCAGATACGATTACCGACGTCACGCTCCCTAAAACGCTTAAGCTCATCATGTATCGGTGCAGATCTACTTCGAAGTCCATCTAGGCGCGCCTGTTCAGTTACTTCTTCTTCGATCAAAAAGTCAAATTTGTCGAAGTTCAGTTCTTCTTGAAGAGCTGCATCTTCAGTGCCGTCGTCAAGACCAAGCAAAGTTGATTCTGCAAGTGCATCACGTTGCAATTGATACTTCTGTGCATCTCGTCGCGTTCGGCGTGTCAATTCTTCGTTGATTGATTCATCCTGCTGTTTTCTTCTTCGCATGTGTACACCCACTTTACACTAAATATGTTCGTTGATGTCTTCTACTACGAACGTAAACGTGACAATGGCGCGATCTTCTGTGACAGTACATATGAAATTCGGTTGAGGTGTGTCAACGTTGAACTTCGCTTCTACAACAGACCTACCACTTGGTGACGTGATGTTCAACTCAACTATCGGTGATGTACAGATATCATCAGATACATCAAGCGGTATGTTGATCATGCATTGCCAACACGTGTTCGTTCTAGAGAACGACTGGATGTCACATGAACGTACTTCTTCATCAGATAGGGTTACACCACACACGTACTTTGGTGATATCCTAGGTCGACGTGAGTCGTCTGGTGATACATCACGTGCATGATCACCATAGATGTTGTCGTCATCGACAATACCCATGAGATCTTTGCTCATGAGCGTGTGGTGGAACGTACCTGTGAGATCTATAGCTGACTCATCGCCAGTATCTTGCGTCTTCGAAGATGATATCTGCTTCACTCGCATACTCTTCATCCAACTCAGTCGACATACCACCTTGTGTCCAAACGTCAAGTATTACACGACAACCTTCACAGGTTATCCTGGAACAGTGATGTGTACGATCTTGAAGTTCCATGAGTTCATTCACAAGTTGACGCGCATGACCCCGAGACTCACATTCGTACACACGATTGGTCTTTGATGCAACTGTAGTGTTTCTGACGTGCGTCTCATTCAATGCACCCAAACGTATACGTTCACCGAGTAGATCGTGCAATGATTTCATCTTATGATGATCCACTTCTTGAACTCTTTGCTCGACAAGATAATGTCACGATTCTCACGAAGAGAATTGACATGCTTAATAACATCAGGTGGTGCTGTACGTGCTAGCACTGTGATGTAGTCATCTGCAAGCTTGTCCATGTAGAATTTGAACTTCTTGTCCTCTAGCAACGACGCATACTTCATTGGATCACGAATGACAGCTGCTATCTTTCGTCTTGCTTCGTCGGCTCTGCTATCAGCTGGTTCTTTCTTGCTCTTTATTGCGGCTGCAATGTCATTAGGAAAGTCGCCTTCTTTCACGCCTGCAGCGAGAAGATCTGCCTTCTCGATGTCACCACTACGAAAAAGATCGAAGATGTACTTGTGAAATCTCTTGTCGTTACGCATCTTCGTCCTGTACGGACCCTCTGGATCGGATCCAACCTTCGGTCCTGAGATGAAGTAACGAAATTGCGGTGCATATTCAGGTGAACTTACGAAATCCATTGGATTCTCTTCAAGGTGTGCGAGAAATTCTTTCTCCTCTTTTGAGAGCCCACCTTCTTCTTCCATTGTCTCACGCATCGCATCGATATACTCAAGTGCAAATTCTTCCATCGTGTCGATGTATTCTTCTGGGTGTTCATCCATGAGCCAACGAGTGTACTTAGTGACCATCGTGATGCCATAAAGGTCATTCTTGACCTTCGCGATCGAAACACCCATTGACTGTGCAATATCCTTGAGTGACTGTCCCTCTTCGCCAGCTGTGAAATACTTCTTCTTCTTCTTTTCTTCCGCTTCTTCCTCATCAGCTACGATATCGGCAGTATCCTTTTCTTCACCATCAACACCGAATGCCCTCCTCGCCATGGCAAGCATGTCTTCATCGTCTCTAGAGAGACCCATCACAGCAGTACCAGATTTCTTGCCAGCTCCTGGTTTGCCGCGGCCGTATGCTGGTTTCTCTGCTGGACCGATCTCCTCATCGGGAAGATCGTCGATGTCAACATCACCCATTGCCTTCTCAAGAGCCGCCAATTCTTCATCAGATGGCTCATCTTCACGCATGTCCAATGCTGTTCTAGGATCAGCAGGATTTGCTTCGCTCAAAAGCATTGAACGTATCAATCCCCTCACATCACTAATGGAACGACCCTCTGTTTTCATCTGTCCTCGATCTTCAATTGCTGTGTTGACTTTGTCACGTAAACGCTTCAAGCTCTCCCACGCCCATGCCGCAACGTCATCTGGTAATTCACGCAACAACATACGTGCTGCACGACTTAATTCATCCGCTGTTGTCGGGGCATATCCCTCTTCGTCGATCGGAATCTTGTCAAGCTCTGTCGGTTGACTTTTCATCATCGGTGTCTGCATGACAGCATCGACAGGAGCAGGTTCAACGACAACAATTGGATGTTCTTGATCATCAGGCATCGTATTCTCAAGCATACGATTCGCGCGTGATAACAGACCAACAATGTCGTTTTTTTCAGATAAGCTCATACTTCATCCTTTGGATCACTGAGATCTTCCTCTGAGGCTGCTTCGATGTCACTAACCTCTTGCGCAACGGCCTTCGTTTGATTTGGCGTAGATTTAGGCCCATCAATGCGACGCTTAGCAACCTCTGCATATATCTGTGCCTTAGCAACAGATGTCTCTTGTGCCTCTTGCGTGTACCTACGACCAAAGTAGGCACCGAGAAGGGGAACTAAAACAATAGCTGCATATCCAAGTCCATCAAATGGACGAAACGATATCATGATGTCACCGATCTGTATCAACTCAAACAGTGACCCAACATATGCAGTGGTCGTGACGACGAATGATATGAACGTCAACGTCCACATTGCGTCTTTCTGACCGCGAGAATTCTTCATTAGCCACCATGGTGACTTTTCCTGTATTGCCATGAAACTAAGTATCGTCAATGTATCAACACAGTATGAAAATAGCTGTCAGAATATTATACACCTTGATGAAAACATGTACCAAGTACATGCACACATTCTGCTGTGTTCTAACACAATTATGAGGCCCTTGTTGAACCTAAAAATTAAGATGTCACCCGGATGACCTGGAAATGTCTCACAGATCTGCTTCTCTAACCCCACGAACCGCGAATGCACCAACTACAATTATCACAACGCCCGTGACAACACCTCCAACATAATAAAGTGGTGTCCAGCGCGCAGACTTAGCTAGCTTCTGCGTACGTGCAAGTTCAGTACTAATAGCTTCAACCTGACGCTTGTTGACGCTCTCCTCAAGTGCAAGCCTCTTCACATATGCATCATTTGCAGCCTTAAGATTGTCAACTTCAAGTTGTTTCTCAGCACTGACAATATCAACATCGTGAGTGACACGTGCATCGCAACGTTCTTCTGCTATCTTCTTCTCGGTTGTAATATTGGCTGCGGCGACATCATTCATCACAACACCGTCAAATGGTGATGGTTGGCCCTTCTTTATTGGAGAGATAAGACCCTGTTCGTCAACAGCTTGTGTGAATGCGTTGATGTCAACATGCCACGGAGACATGCTCAACATACATGCTGTCAACAGCGATGTCATTGTTGATCTAATTGTGTATCTCATGGTATGTAAGTGAATCCATATTGCTCAGCAAGCATTTTCGCAATGATCGCTGAGTCATTTTCGGTCGCGACAAGCTTCGCAATCTCCTTGCGCTTCTTCTCGTCAAGTTCAATATTCTTCTTCATGTACTGTTCTTCAGCCTGCTTGACCGCATTGACTGCGCGGCGCGCAGCTTCTTCACGTGCAGTGACCTCTGTCGCATGAATCTTGTCGATCTCCTTCGTTTTTTCAGAATGAAGTGATCGCTCCTTCTCTATTAATTTCCACATTGAACTGATCAATTGATCACCTGCAGCACCCCTCGTCATCATCCATATGATGCCGACAGCTAGCACACCCAATGTGACGCATATGATAACAGAATACTTCCTCAAGAATGAGATAAACTTTGCAAAGTATCCCTTAAGCAGTAAAAAGAACATCAGTTCAAATTCCTCCTTCGATTAAGCTCATCATCTACATCATCATCAATCTCTTCTCGATCACTATTTTCGTCCACTGAATTCATATCAATGACCCTGACATACGGATTTGTCATGACCAATGCTGTCACAGTTGACTTAACAGACTCAAGTTCAGAAAATATACAATTGCACATCTCTTCGATATCAGCCATCTTCTTCAGGTTCTGAATGTCACATGACCTGACAAGAGTGATACCAAATAATCCAAAGAACCACTGCAACAATTTCATTGATCCTCTTCTAACTGTTCGATATGATCAAGTAGTGTATCTGCGTCTGTTGAACTCAGTATACTAGCTTCACGTCGGCGTTTCATTCTTTTAAGTTCGTGTAGATGTTTCATCACGTATGGATCTTCACTTGCAACCATATTAGCCAGTTCGTCAAGTATTGCTTGCATACTGAGCTTAAGTTTTGCTGCTTGTATCTTCAACCCTGCATGCGTATTCGTCATGAGTGATACGTGGATGCACTTCCTGATATCTAAATCTATGTAATCCATGAAGTAGAAAGTACAGTATTTTGTCTGTCTGTTTATCCTGGTGATGGACCCATTGCACCGACAGCCTGTGGATTAGGCTCTGGATCTTCAGGCGCATTCTGTCGTAAGTCAATATCATGTTCTGATATCATGATATCTTCAAACTGCTTCGCAGCACTTGAACCATGTTCATTCTCAAGATAATTCTTTGCGCGATTGAAGATAACTGTCTCGATGTCTAATCTGTTCGTGTACGTCTGAATGAGGGTTGCAACTCGTGACGTGAACTCATCAATGTTGATCTTCGGTGCAAGAGGAGTTGCTGGCTCATCCGTCTTCTGCACATCATTGTTTGTGACAGTGTCTTCATCTTCGTCAGCCTTATCTTCATCTTCGTCGGCCTCGAGCATGAGTAACATGTCACGCATCGAGATACCCTCTGGGACGACGACTTCATCTTCAACTTCGGCCGCGGCTTCCTCAAACGTCACAAGCAAAGAATCAATCTGCGTGTCTACCGATGCGGGCGACAACGCCATACCTGTACCTTCTTCAACATCTTCAAAGAGGTACCACCTATCATCTACTGAATTATCGATCATGATCCCTCACTTAAGTGCATCTAACACGTGTTCGGCGCGTGTGAACCGGTCATCTATAATTTTCCAATTGAGCTCACCCATCATGTCACGAACATACTTCTTCTTGTCTGTCAAGTAGTCTCTGAAATAGCTGTGACTCCACATGTCAAGAACTATGATCGGAAAGCACCCTAATGGAATACCCTGCGAGTCTCCATCTATGACAACGTTGATGTATCTTTTTAAGAATGTGTTGAGACAACAGATAACCCACCCCTCGCGAGCAGACATTGCCGCGGCGATGAAGTCTTCTTGCCAATTCTTTATTCCACCAAAATCACGATCAAGTCGCATGTGTGATATTGTGTCACTGTACAATACGGAATTCTGGTCACCTATGTTGGCGAAATAAAGTTCATGAAGGTATATCGCATTCAGCGTATATGCTTCATCTTCCTTAAGGAAGCGATATTCAGAACATGCAGTCGCTGCGGCCGAGCGATCAGCTGTGTCAAGTGTTGCTGACAACTTGTTGAACTTCTCAACGTAGGACTTATACAGTGCGATGTGACTATCTTTCGTCTGTTGTGATAGTCTCTCAGACTTGATGTCAAATTGCTTCGGTTGCGCAACAAACGACTCTGCAAGAATCGGTTCGTCAACGATACCCAGACTTTCCTTGATGAGCCTCTTTAGGTCACCGTTTGTAGATAATTTTTCCAAGGTAACTTGCTCCTACATCAGTTCGAACACGTCGTCAAGTTCAGACTTCAGGATCACCATATCTTCTATCACTCCACCGTCTGTTGTGTGTGTGACAAGTAACTGATCAGCTGAACACGACACATTTCTTTTGAGTGGATGCTTCTTTGGATCTGTTACAACCCATAGTGATCCCTTCTTCCACATACCCTTGTCTTTCTTAAGCTTAAGCTTAAGACCGTGACTTACGACAGTATCTGTCACCTTTTCTTCAGACTTCTGTTCGAGTGGTGCCTCAACATACGTCTTCGCCAACTCTTTTAGACGATGTGTTTGTCCACGTCTTAGTAGCTTGATGACTTCAATTTCATCGACATTGATGTCTTTCATGTGTAAATCCGTGTCAATATTGACAGTAACTATCTCGCTGCAACAGATGAGTACCTTCTAACAGTGACACCCCGCGCAATTAAGATGTCCAATCCCGATGTGTCACGATACTCTTGATCGTAAACAACTTCGCTTATATTGGCATTCACAATCGCGCGGGCACACATCTTACACGGTGACATCGTCACGTACATTACCTTACCCTTTGGGAAATCAATATCGAGCTTGATCAGTGAATTAAGCTCGGCGTGAATCGTTCCAGACATGCCACGTTCTATCGAATCGACAACATTCGGTCCACCACGTTCCATACCGTTATATCCTAATGAGAGGACACGTTGGTTGTCAGCTGATACAACAATGCACCCGATCTTATATGCAGGATCAATCGATCGCAATGATATCATGTGGGCAACGTTCATCCACACTTCATCCCACGACGGTCTTATTGTGTCTGTCATGTAATCTCTCTACTTGAGAAGACTTCATAATTGTTGTCTGATTCTTTAGACAAAAGATGATGAACACTTGTTATTTTTGATAGATAAGTGAGATGACATTTCGTTTGTAATAAAACGAAGTCGTCCCAAAGAAGTTCTATGCTATGATTTTCTGATGTGTTGATCATATTATTATTCTGTTAGACCATGTCAGCTGTGCACAGATTTCTTCTGCTATGATTTCTGTAGATATTCCAAATTGGGCAGAACGAATATTCCACCACTCTATTTGAGTTTTCAATGCAAAGTAAATCTCGCCCCCGGGGGTCCACGTAGTATAAAAGTCAGCCATCTTCATCCAGTGATCATTTGAAATGTGTAGATGAATACCCATATTGATCATAGATTTCGAAGAACTAACACGCTTGACACTCGGATTAAATGTCACAGCGACGTCCACCAATCCCACGTACGTGTTAGCCCTTCAGCAAACATGACGTCGGGTGTATACTTCAACACATCTCTCGCTTTCGAGATGTCAGCATGTGTCTTGTACACGTCACCGACTCGTGCTGGTGCATGCACAATATTCAAGTTGTTGAATCTCATCTTGAATAGATCAAGAATGTCATTCACTGTGTGACACTCACCATGTGCGATGTTGAACACATCACCGTTGAATTTGTGTTGTGACGTTGCAGCAAGTATGTTAGCTTGTACAACATTGTCGACATAACAAAAGTCGCGTGACTGATTTCCGTCACCGTCGATGCGAAGTGGTCGACCGTCTCTTATCGCTTGACACCATGCAGATATGACTGTACTATACGGTGAGTTACCGTATTGTCTAGACCCGTAGACATTGAAGTATCGTAAACACGTCGTATCTAGCCCGTAGAGCGAACTAAACATCTTGCAGTATTCTTCTACTGCTGATTTCTGCTGTGCATACGGTGAAAGCGGCGTCTTGACGATGTCTTCTGACGACGGATACTCAAGCTTCGTCGAGCCAGCAACAGCACTCGAGCTCGAGAATACTACGCGTCCTACATTGTTCACACACGCCTCAAAGAGCTTAAGCGTCTTGAAGACGTTATTATTGTCAGTCTCGGCGGGATGTTCAATCGAATACTGTACACGCGGTATTGCACCAACGTGAAATACAACGTCAAAATCAGATCCATATATCAACGAATGTGTAGCTACATCACCATAGTCACACACTGTGATTTTACATCCTATGTTGTGAAGTTCGTGTAGGTGACGCTTGTGACCAGTTGACAGGTTATCAACAACATGTACCTGATGTCCCTGTTCACGGAGGGAGATACACAAGTTTGTTCCGATGAATCCTGCGCCGCCTGTACATAAAGCCTTCATGTGTCCTCTTTTCAAGTTAGAAATTTAAGCGAAAATCTGCTTCATTGACGAATTGTGGCACGAGCTCCTGCTTCAGTCGCTCTATGAACTTATGTCCACCACATGCAAAGACGATAGGACGTTGCGGAAAGCTAATCGGAACAATATCGGTGAGCTTCGCAAGCATCCCTATTAAGGATTCATGTGGGTTCGCACGCAGCGCGCCTTCCGTTTTGATCTTCAAGATATTGATATCATCACGACTAGCGACATTCATGTCGACGAAGCGACCATCTGACTCAGCATAGAAAACAGTACACGTTTTATGCATGCTATCGTCAAGCAATCTTGTGATGAGCGATTCGATCGCAGCGATACCAGATCCACCAGCAAAACATATTACATGTCTTTCATTGAGATTTTCAAATGAGAATCCATGACCAAGTAATGTTGTCAATTCAACATCAATTGCTGATGTGTCATCAATATTAAACATCTGACCCATCTTGCTGTCTGATTTTATCAGGAACCAGAGCGATGTATCATCTGTGCCAGTTATGACTGCATACTGTCTCGCACCGCCAAACTTCAGCTCGACATACTGTCCTGGAATTGGTGTGGCAAATCCATTCGGGCGTTCAAGCCGTACACGAATGTACTTTGTGTCACCGTCAGGTGTGATATTCTTTATTGCTGTTAACATGCTGTTAATCTTCAGATTGCAAGGAACTTACTGATGTCTTCAAGTTCACGACCTATATCTTCGTCATCCACGTTCAACCTGAGTACATCACAAGATGTCCACCCACAGAACTGTTGGTACAGTTCGTCTAATAACCTGAGTGCATCTGAGTCAATCTGGGGATGTACAGGATCCACAATGCCTTCGTAAGATGAGCGATATGGCACGATGATCTTAGTACCAATCTGGCAGTGCATGTCGTCAATCTTCCTAAGCATCTCCCTGTCTGATGTGCGACCGAATATCATCGGATAGACATATTCAGATGGGTAGTTTCTGTCGAACACAACGCTCAACCTTGTGCTGAAAAGGAATTCAGACATGTACGTGTCAATGTAACGAGATGCTTTTGTGAAGTATTCTGTGTCAAATACACCAAATGTGTCTCGTTCAAGAGAATTCTTGAAGTACGGAATACCAAACGTGTCTGATATCGCATGAGCGATGTTTGTCTTGCCGCAACAATCTGGTCCATCAAGTATGATCACATTCTGTTTGTTTATCATCGTTGTACCTATGCATCATTCGGTATTGACTTCACAAATTGTTTAAGCGCAGCCGTTGAATCGAACTGTATTACATCACCGTCAAATATCAAAACATGACGTATACGTTCGTCAACTTCGTCGTTGTCTGTGACACGTTTCTCAACGTATCTAGGATATCCGAATATCTTCTGTGATATCCAGATCAATGCAATGACGAAGTTGTTGACGAATGCCAACATCTACTTGTAACAGTGTTCCCAGTACAGACCAACATATTTGTGCCACACTGTGTCATAATCGATATCGAATGTCTTCGGCATTGACTTCCACACTGCTTCGATCTCATAGGGTGTACCAGTAGTGTAGTTGTTCCCGAAGATCGGGACAAGAGAGTAAGTGAGAATGTATGAGTTCGCCTTCTGTGTGTACTCATCAGTATCGACTGACAACTTGTTCTGCTTGAAGAACTCAACAGTCATACGCTCTGCGTCTAACTCAAGGTCACGTGCGGCTCTGCAGCACTTTGCTAACATGCTGTTGGTCAACGACATCTTATCAAGAGACCAGTTCGCTAGACATTCGTACGCATCAAGCTTTTTCTGACCATTATCGATGAATGTAGCGTTCCACTCTCTTGTGGATGCACGCCACTGCTTAAAGTGACAGTACTCATGTACGAACGTTGTGTACCAATCCTCAGATTTCGTACTGATACCAAATCGTGCAGAATTCTCTACACCCTGTTTGGCAGCAAAGTATCCATGTACTGGCGTGTCATCGTCACCGTCACATGGAATAGCGTCATCTTCTGTCACGAAGAATTTCACACCTGCAGTCTGCATCTCTACGAGACATGGTTGAAGCACTGATCGTATAAAGTCATCCTTTATAGATGATAGGAGGGTGTGCATATTCTTGATGTACTACCTTCTTGTGTGCTTGAAGAAGCCGATCAGGAAGCCGATCACATACGATGTGATCGGCAGGGCAATGTACAACGTCAACATTTCTTATTCCTTGTTTTCCAAGATGAGAAGCCAACCGTCATATCCAGACACACCATCAATATCACATGACTGCCATGTCGTCCAGTGTTCAATCATCTGCTTCTCACCAGGGAAGAGAAGAGATTCGTCAGCAGCAAGTAGTTCGTAGTACATTGCAGACTGATCGAATTTGAAGTCACACTTGTTCTTCTCATTGACAGAGCTTGGAATCGAATGCGATACACTCGGAAAACGACCAGTGTTACCAAACACCTTGTCAGTGTTCAGACACACACCACGATCTGCACCCATGCAGTCGAGCTTTGGGAGCAAATAATCCCATCCAGAGCCAGGTGTAACGGGAGTCAAACTTAGCGTCGAGTAATATCCATTTGGATTCTTTGGGTCATTCACGTGCTTTTCATCTTGCTTCAGGATAAAACGATCGAAGAGAAGCTTCCTCAGCTTCCTGCCAACAAAGTTAAGTTCATCCGTCAGACCATTCTCACAACGCATCGAGTACCATCCAACCAATGCGCCGAAGTTCACGTGCCACATCATCGATGTCTGTTGACCATGAAGTGTTACGTAACGACAATCCTGTGGAGGAATTCCAGCTGCATACATGTCATCATACAGCGATGATGCCATCTGCTGCAGCTTGAGTGCTCTGCTCAAGAACATCGGATTCTCATACACATTCTTCGGTATGGTAACCTTATGATCGATGTGTTGAGGCATCTGTGACTGTACATTGTAACAGTGACCGATCCTACCACGTGTGATCTGTGCTAGTGCAACTCTACTAAGACCAGTGATCCTCACTTCGAAACTGAGGACTTCCATTGGAGTAGGAAGCGCGCGTCGATTCAGGACGTCAACACATGCGGCAACGTGTGTTGGATCATTGTGATCGTATGGCTTGTCGTGCAAATCGAGCCAAGTCTCTTTGTACCAGTCCCAGAACATCTCGAAGGGATTCTCATGTGAGACTCTCACCAGTTCGACATTGAGATCCTCAAACCCATTTGAACAACCGAATGCGTCTGCCATAATTCTCCGTATGTTTGCATACTACACCAGACATAACACAATTTACATCTATGATTCTCTTCGCCTTATTCGTTCTACTATCTTTTTCCAAGACGGATGATGCACGAACTGTGTAGCTAAGAGCTCAGCAATGTTGTGAAGGTCACCCAATTCTGTGTGTGCATCAGCGACGTCAGGTCCATACACGTCATCGATAGTGTCAGAGATTGTGTCGATCAACTTTCGTTGAAAAATACGACGAACCTCAGTAGTATCGACGTCATTTGTCCCCTCGTTGAACGATGATTCACGGAGAAATTGTCTTACATCTTCTGCGTCGAATTTCTGCACCGACATACATATCACGTTTCGAATACTGGAACGCCCACTTGCGTGGGCGTTCAACAACTCTTGTTATCACTATTCTTGTTTCAGAACAGCGATAATATCACGAAACCTGATGACGTCGAACTTGCCACTCTCGATCGTAAGCTCTTGTGCATTCTCTGACGGATAGATCACACCATCTCCATGTGTGACCTTCACGAGCCGACCATCACCTGTTGCAACTTCAGGTGCCATTCTTGCTCCAGTCATCGTCGGCATGCCTGGACCGATCGCCGCAATTACACCTCGAAATACGCTGGGTGTCTGTTGTTCAGTTCCTTCTGAACTAGCTTCCTGCTTCAACTCGGCGCGCCGAACCAAAACTTGATCATCAACTGGGTGAACTGTTGCTGCTTGCTTATTTTTCATTGAGTGACTCCCTGAGTACGTTTAGTCGTTCAGATATTGTAGATAATAAACTCATGGTAATATCTTTCATAATGTCATCACACGCTGCTGGCAGTGTATCTCTCTTTGAGGATAAGTTACACGTGACGATAGTCAATCTTTCTATGACTGAAAGAACATCATAAATGTTGTTATGCATCTTTCTCCTTGTAGATCTGTAACTTCTTATCAGCAGACATCTCGGTCAGATTTGCACGTTTGAATCGTTCTTCAAACACATCTTCACCGAGCATTCCAGTCTCTGTCATCTGTTCGATGAACAATGCACATGCTTCACGTAGTTGTTCTGGACCCTTGCAGTGTGCTAAGACAGACTCAGCCAACATCAGATTCTGACCGTACCCTTCGTTCGTGAACGTTATGATCGGGACATTCCCCTTGTATGCATAACCTATCTCGAAGATCGTGCCAACGTCACGATCGTCTGTCACAGCGACAACTAATGCAGCATTGTCGATGTTGTCAACATTGTCACGAAACACCTGGTGACGTGTGTCACGTGAAGGATCTTTGCCTGCACCGATGTCCCTATTCAACTTCTTTGCTGCGCTAGCACCATCACGTGGCTTGAAGATCCTGAATTGTGGGAACTCGCTCAGGACACTCTCTACAAGTTCCATTGTCCTGAGCTGTTTTTCGTTGAAGAAACCACCTGCTGCGTACACTACATACATTGTATCAACCTCTCTCATCTATCAATCTGTTCAAGATATCATACAACTCGTCAGAACAGTTGTATTTGATCAGTTTTCCGCTGTCTGCTGTGACATCACGATTATACGTTTTTAGCGGCATGAGACATGTCAATCCGTGAGACATATACGCCCGACAATTCATCGGACTGTCATCAATGCACCCTATGATCTTGTCCTCAACGCAGTAAGGCGTTCGTGTCACGAATGCTAACTTCTCACCTGTGAAGTCAAGTCTATCATACTTGATACCTGCATCCTGCAACCACTTTATCGTGTCGTACTTACACATGAGATTGTCCTTAGGACGAGCAGTGAGGAGGTGAATCCAGATGCCTGCGTCGTGGATCATGTTTATCGCCTTGACAGTCTCATTCACGGGAAGTGATGCTAGTTTCCTGTGTGAGATGAATTCGTCATGCAATTCGAGGGCGCTAACACCAACATCACGAAGTTGTTCGATGAAGTAGAATTCATCAGAGTTCGGATCCGCGGCGATACCCTTGTGATCTCTCACCCATTCAGAGAATCCCTCGCGAAAGTCGGCAATCACATCATCGATGTCGACAATCAACGCTAATTGACCATTCCATGGATTCATGTCCTGCGTGAGCATCAGGTCAAGACTTTCATCCTTGTCAGACCATGCTGCTGCAAAATCATCTGCCTTGAATCCCCAAAGCGAACAGATAGCATATGCATATCTCACAACGTCGACAGATTCGTAGAGTATTCGTCCCTTGTCTGGTGGGTGAACAGACTTCTTATGTGACTTGAAGTTAACTGCAGACACGAGCTTCGAGATCTCGTGGTGAAGAGACAACGCAAGCTCTTTTGTCTTGAGTTCACGTTCAGCATCATTCATCGTAGTAATGTCGTACAGGCGCTTCGCATATGTACCCTGTGCATCCCACATTAGGTCAAATCTATCTTTCATTTAGATGATCTCCCTCATCTTCCATGGCATTGTCGCAAATCCAAAATCTGATTTCTCAACTTCGGCAAGATATCCTGTGAACTGTGTGATGTTATGTTCTGGTTTCCATCCCCAGATGAACATCATGTGTCTAGACCCAGATTCACCCACGACAGAAGCCTTAAGATAAGGCTTCCCCTTCTTTGTCTTCGTGGGTTTTGCTTCGACAATGATGAACCAACTGATCTTCTTGCCGTCGTCCTCAAGGTCATCAACTGATGTGACATCTTTGTTGCGAAGTGATTCAATCTTTGAATCAGGAATGATGAGTGAAGTATCTAATTCACCAACATATTCCATATACATTGAGACACGTTCGTCACGTGTCCATTCGTCACACTTCGTTTCAGTACGAATCTTGTCTATCAAGCTTCTACCATTCTTCTTCCTCAAGATAGGCCAATTCACAATGACAGTCTCGTACATGTGCTTGTAGCTTGAGAAATACTTTCCCTCACCGACTATGTCCATGGAGTCAAATGCACCAACTTTGATGAGTGCTTCCATGACACGTTTGTTGACCTTCTTATGCTTCCAGGTCATATCTCTGTTCCAGAGAAGGTCATAGACATCTTTGTAAGGACGTTTCTCTAAAATCTCAGACACAGCGACGTTACCCACAGATCCTATCGTCGTGAATGACGGCATGAATCGTTTCTGTGGCAAAATTGTCCACGACATGTCGGCGTAGTTAATGTCGACGCGTGACAACGTGTACCCGAATCCCTTCACCTCAGCTAATGCTCTAGAACGTTTCTTGCTGTCAGTTGAATACTCTTCTGCATATGCACACAACCACTCGCGTTCGTACTTCGTCAACAAGTACGCACACATGTATGAATCGAGTGCATATGAAACAGCGTGACTATTACTAGTCAACAGACCATTCGCAAGGTAAAATTGGTGATCTGGGTGATCAACTTCAATGTCAAATGTACGATGCTCACCAAGTGATCGTACACTAGTAACAGTTACCATCTTAGTGACATCATACTAATGATGCACAAGATGTATCGTAGTGATTACATGACGCGGCGTGAGCTGAACGTGACCGGATGTTTGAATGAGTGGTGCGACAATTGAATTTTTATAGGTCTATTTCGGTGCCACTTCCTGCGTGATTCATATGTCTTCACGAGGTGAAAACTCTGACCTTGCGGTGCGACGAACACAATTCTCAGTAGACCCTCTTTGCACATGTCATCGTATACAACTTCATTGTGATTCTTTCGAAGTCGATACGGTCGTTCTAGGAACCACTTTGCATCGATGATGACATAGTCATCGACTTCTAACCAAGCTCTTCTGTTACCCTCTATGTTCATGAACTCAATATTCCGCTAACTACTAGTATCTCACGCTTTACGTAAAATGGAATTCCTGCCGTATGTGTCTCAATAGTAACTTGTTCTACGACACCACTTGTGTACATATCAACAGTGTGACCTATGAAGTTCTCGACGTGCACTGTGCAGCCAGACAAGGGAAAGCTTCCAGACAATGTTGGATCAGACATGAGACTGCCTGTACGCGTTGTTTGAAGCATATGCATATTAGCAAATGGAAATGACCCTGTTATACTAAACAGTGTTGATCCTGACTGGACTGAGTTTGCCATTCATCAACTCACGGATAAAGTGTCGTGCCGTCCCACTTGAAACATATGCCTGCGTGCAATTGATTCCCTACATTTCTGTAGATGAACGCTCTATCGTTCAGTTGACCTACTGTGCCTAGACCGCGGTGTACAGAGTAGACATTCCTCAGGAACCCTGCGAAGTGTCGATGTATTCCAATTCCAAAATTAACACCAACAGGCAAGATCGAGTCAACACCAAGTGTCATGTCGCGCTCGGCCTCTGAGTGTATGGGAAGATGTGGAGAATTGGGTTCACCCACGAACGCAGATGCGCCACCATTTGTCGTACCACTCAACATTGTAGAGTCATCAACAGGAGACAGTCTATTCCAAAAACGTAGAGCATTGTCATTGACACCTTCGTCCCATTCTAATGCTGTAGGTGAATCATGAATGACATAGCATCGATCATCTGCAGGAGAACCATTTTCTCGCGCGCCATTTAGCTCACCAACATATGTCCAAACGGTCTCTGAATTAATGCCTGTGTCATGTATAAATGCCATCATCCCCTGATCTGCAACAACAGAGATCTTCATCTGTGTCGCAATGCATGGAATTGTAACTGGCACGCTTGTTCCAGATCCCAATGATGTCGTTGGAAACGTGGGTGGTGTCACTGCAGATCCACCAGTGACGAAATTACATAGCGGAATCAACAATACGTGTAGACGTGTTGATGCATCTGCTTCCATATACAGCTGAAAATGGTTCGTGTTGTTTCCGTTTGCAGATTCAAGTACGATCCAGTCACCTGCACCAAGAGGTCCGCTTATCCAGCTTGTTGCTGTGGCCAGTGAACTTACTGATGCGGAATTGCTTGGTACTTCTCGTGAAGCAGATGAACTAGTGAATGCTTCAATGATAGACCATCCAGGACCTGTCAACGTCGGATGATTATTGACCAAAAATCTGACGACGTCGGGTAACGCAGTCAGAATGCTGGTGTGTACTCTATTTGGAAAGTATCGTGTTACTAGTGCCATAATGGATCACGGATATGCTGACGAACCGTCCCACCTGAAGCATATACCAGGATATGCTGATCCTGCTGCATTACTACGATATGCGAATCTGCGACTATCAAGTGTACCCGCAGATCCCATAAGATAATGTACAGAGTAGACATTCCTCAAGAATCCTGCAAAGTGACGATGCAAGTTCGCGTAGTATACACCGATTGGTAGTATCGAATCAACGCCCAAGAGGAAGTCACGATGTGACAGTTCGTGTATCATTCCGTTTCCGCCTGACGGTGACACAAGGTGTGTCGTCTCTCCTCCGTTGTTCGTACCACTCAAGATAGTCACATCATCAACAGGAGATGCTCTATTCCATGGTGTAGTGGCCAACGACGGCCATCTTACAGTGCTTGGTGTGTCGTATGCAACGTAACAACGATCATCAGGTGGATTACCATTAGAGCGCGCGCCATCTAGCTCACCAACGTATGTCCACTGTACGTTTGCGTCAGTGAAATCGTCGAACAAGAACATTGCCATACCCTGATCTGCAACTATCGAGTAATATGCAGTCGTTGTGAATCCCGTCATCGTAACAGGTCCACTACCGGTAACACCGAACGATGATGACGGCCAAGTTGGAGGAGATGCGGCGGCGCCACCTGTGACGAAGTCTTCATTTGGTATGACCAAGAGATACAGCTGCGTTGTAGACTGGTATTCCATATACAGCTGAAAATGGTTCGTGTTGTTTCCGTTTGCAGATTCAAGTACGATCCAGTCATTTACATTGATGGTTCCGCTGCCCCACACGCTTGCGCTGCCAACGATCGAATCTAGATCAGATGTATTTGATGCTGTATTTCTCGATATAGATCCAGATCCAGCTTCAACGATAGTCCAACCTGGACCTGTTATCGTCGGATGATCGTTTATCAGGAAACGAACCATGTCTGGGAGTGCTCGACCCAGGCTTGCATGTGCGCGCTTCGGATATATGCGTGTTGTTGGCATGTGTACTTCACCTAAATATCAAGGGAATGCTGTGCTACCATCCCATGCGATCGTCAGTGCTGCATCAGTACCACTTAAGCTATTGTTGTATCTGAAGTGACGTCCTGCTGTCGTACCGTTGTACGACGATGTGCTTGTTGATGATGTCACATCAGCATGCATTGAATAGACATTTCTCAAGAATCCCATGAAGTGGCGATGTATACCACCACCGAAGTTGACACCGACTGGAAGGACTGAGTTGGTTCCAAGCAGCGTGTCGATGGTCGTCGTATTGTGTATGATCTGTGATCCGCCTGCTGCTTCGAAGTACACTGGTGAACCGCCGTTAACAGTACCTGTCAACCACGTGTTTGTGCCTGACACTTGAAGTGGTGAGTAACGATTGAAAGTACGAACAGTATTTACAGTTGCATCGTCCCAATACACACCAGACGTGTTCGTCCAAACCACATACGGTCTATCGTCTGGTGGACTTCCACTTGGTCGGCTGCTGTTGACCTCGCCGAAGTATGTCCAGCCACGTGGCAGACCATCAAGACGAGAGAAGACGAATGCAGCCATACCTTCATCAGCTACAACACTATAGCTTGCAGAAGTACCTAACCCGGCAATACTGTATACTGTGCCAGATGATAGACCAAACGATGCTGTCGGAAAAGCTGGAGGTGTAGCTGCGGGAGCATCAGTATTAAATCCGCACTGAGGCATCATCATGATGTTCGCAGATCCATTTGAAGCAGGTGACAAGTAAACCTGAAAGTGATTTGTATTCAGCGAATCTTGCGACTCAAGTACGATCCAATCGCCAACAGCGACAGATCCATTTGGCCACCCTATAGCGTCAACAAAAGAATCAATATTGCCAGGATCATTGGGTGTTTCGCGCATCCCATTTGAGTATGCTTGAATGATCTGCCAACGTGGTCCACTATACGTCGGATTCCCATTATTCAAGAATCGAGCGATCTGTGGTAATGCCTGAAGCATTGATCCATGGATCGTGTGTGGGTATATTCGCGTCGTAGGCATTTACTACGACTAAATATCACACTGGTTTCACCTATACATGCTTCTGCTCGAGAAGATCGCGCACGAGTATTTGAATGGAGAATTTATTTGTTTTCGAATCTTTGCAGAAAATGTACCGTGTTCATTTAGTTGACACATTTCTCTGTCCCACCCGTCCAAATGTCTGTAGTGACGATGCGTGTCATCAAAGTGTGCAACGATGATCACTTGATCGTTATCATCTGCCTTAAATACTACAGTTTTGTAGTATCGTCGATACCACAATTTTAAGCGTTTAAGCTGATTGTACATTACATCTCCGCAAACTCAACAGATTGATCGACTTGACAAGATCAAGCATGAGTACTCGTACTCTGTTTCAGACACCATCCGATAGTGACGTCTATAGGAAAATAGACCATGTTCATTTAGTTGAATTTGTCTTCGAATATATTGACCGAGATCTCTGTAGATCAAACGCATTGTATCGTCATATCCATAACAAATAGTGATCACCATGTCGTTGCATCGTGGACGAAATTCAAGTGTCTTGAAGTATCGTCGATGCCATCGTCTTAGATGTCTGAACAGATAAGACATCATATCAATCCTCTTCGAATTTGAATGGGATCGTGCAACTCGAAAATGGCATCGTTATGTTGCTGTGTTTTGATCCAGATACTACACCGTATCTCGATGAGAATAGGAACAACCTGTTTGCGCTAGAGATCGCAATGTAACGTCGATCAGCATATTCTAGGTTACCCTCTATCCACGCCGCGACGACGAACAGGCTGTCTTTTTTATCGAACATCTGCGTGATCCTTTTTTACAGAGACCACATCTAGGTTTTGTTCCACTATCTGCCTGATCGACAACATCTGCCCGCATGTTGTGCGAAATTTATGTTCTGGTGTGCATTCTACTTTTTCTCCGTTAGAGAACGTATATTCGAAGACAGGAATGACGCCATGATCATGGAGATCAATAACTTTAACGAATATTGTTTCTCCTGTTTTCTCATCACGTGATTGTAAGAATTCACCAGCTTGAACTTGCGTGACTAGCTTCTGACATAAGAAGCTTCCATCACATGTGTATATGTTCACTTTTGTGTTTTCCGTGACTGACTTGTTGAAGCCATAACCGCTGAAGAATTCCATCTTCTTCCAGAGTTCTTCGACCTGCTCTGGCTTCATGCCGTTCTCGACAGCACCAGCCATGAATCGCTCCTTGATAGCTAGGGCATCCTTCGCCTTCTTCTCATTGACGTCGGTTCCGATCGACTTCTTGACCAAGATCTTGCGAAGCTTGTCACAGTCTTCCCACGACAATCCACCAAGCTCACGACCCAATGTCATGAATGACTCTTGGTACACCATGTGTCCGTAGCTCTTTGAGAGCACGTGTTCTACGATTGGGTGGACGTACTCGAGCATCTCACCACGTTCAACACGTTCCTTGTCAGCGATGAACGCTTTGTCGACATTTGCCATCAACGGACCAGGACGAAAGATCGACGTCGCAGCAGCAATATCATCGATCGACCTTGGCTTGACATTCTTGATGAAGTTCTGTGAACCACGTTCTGTGAACTGAAAGATGCCCGCCCACCGACCCGCGTGATACACATTCTCATATACCTCTTGATCGTCGAGATCACACTTCTCAGCATCGAGATTCTCGTCGAACCACTTTCTCACATCTGGAAACGTGGGTTCGTCAGTACGTCTGACGCTAGTTGGCTTCACCATATCGAGATTGTACAGAATGTCACGCAGCTTGTATGTTCAATGTGAACTTTACATCTCGTGCAGCGAGATGCTCTAACACTTCGTTACAGAATGTTCCATGCTTAGCCATCTGCTCGAGTGCATAGACACCACCACTCAGTGACTTCCTGTTGTTGATCATTGCATTGACGACCCCCGTGCAGGTGTAACTCGTCGTGCGCGACATCGAAGAGACACCATTTCGTGCACGGTCGTGTAATGTGTACACACGCTTGGTGCGACCAGCATGGTAACTCTCATATCCGACAATTTCGATCTTCATTAACGTCATATCTTCTTCGTTGTGATCGAATGACCACTGTTTTGACAGTTGATTAGCAGTTACATCGATAGGTCTAATGCTTGTTGTGACACCTGTGACGTGATCACGAACATCAACAAGTGTATTGTCCAACATACCGCTGTCACGAAGAAGTTTCATGTGTGTAAGATGACCAGGATACCTCAACGTATATTCCTTCACTGTTGGTGTCACTGATGTCGTGAGCAGGGATCTAAGACCGTCTGTGTTGAATGCATCAAGCGTACCGACGCCGGGAAATTCAATACCAAATATCTCAGACATTGCAGACGACGTGATGATTTGTCCATCTTGAAGATACCTACAATCCCTCGTATACATCTCGAACACGTCATACAACGAATATCCCGCTTTGTACTGCCACGGTAGTGTACGTTGTACAGGTAACCCACCGACATAACACGTGCAGCTTTCGACCTTGAACATCGTCGCTTCACACATTCCTAAGATGAGGTTCCACAATCCTGGAGCAACACCTGCATCTACGATAGCAACAGATCCACCACGCTCTGCGCGCGACTTAAGCGTAAATTGATCTTGTTCAGCAAATGATACGTCGGCGACGTCGATGTTACAAGCTATGATTGTCTCAAGTATGTTGAACCCAACATATCCTGGCACTGCATTGACAACAACGTCAGCCCCGGCTATAAGACCGGGTGTTGTCGCAGGTGTTATGTGTGCAGCCACACATGTGATACCATTGTAGGGTAATGCCGTGAATCTACTCTGATCGGAGTCGATCACCTTCACATCATGATCGCGCGAGAGATCGGTCGCAACAGTTGAACCTATCTTACCGCAACCCAATATTGCAATTCGCATATTATATTGTGATACACATCACGTGTAATGTATCGTTCAGTCGCGTCATTCTTCTGACTTCCAGATGTCCGGAATTTCAACAACATCATCGTCGCTAGTGAGCTCTGAGACTTTGATACATCCCCTGTTACTCGTGATGACATCTTGTGCACCGAGTAACTCTAATTTCTTATCGCCAAGCTCAACAAGATATCGTCCGTTGTTCTGTATCCACTTATCTTTAAGGATAAGCTCTATGCAACGTTGAACGATGCGAAGTGTTTTAAGACCTAAGAGGTCGTGTTTAAGTAATCCTCTAGCTTCTAGATGCCTATAGTGCAATCCCTCTGTCCAACTCGTTTGCTTCTCACCACGAACTCTAATCACTGGCATTCGCTTCGCTATATCATCTCCGATGACGACACCACCAGCGTGACGTCCAATCGACTTGTTCTGTTCGAACAAAACTGTGATGTGTGCACCGACCTGTGGGTACTTCTCTATGAACTGACGAAATCCGGGTGAGTGTTCCATTGCGTCTTCGTATTTCAAGACAAAGACGTTCTTGTCATCACCCGGCTTGAGAACTGCTTTCTTTACCTCACGTTCAACGCTGTTCGTGACACGATTAACCTCTTCGAAGTCAACGCCGTAGAAACGACTTACATCCTTGACCAAGCTTCTCAACGCAAAGTTATTGAAGTTCGAGACAGGTACGACATTCTCCTCACCAAATTCTTCACGAAGGAGTTCCTTTAGACGATCATTATCTGCAACGTCACTATCAATGTCTGGTGACTCAACACGAGCTCGCGAAAGGAAGCGCGAAAAGAGCAACCCGTACTTCAGTGGATCGACATGTGTGATACCGAGAACGTAGTTGACAAGACTTCCTGCGCCACTCCCGCGACCAGGCCCAACAAGCATATTGTCGTTAGCTATCTGCATGATCTTTGTGATCGTCAAGAAGTAAAGAGAGAAGTTCTTGTCTCTGATGACCTCAAGCTCCTCACGAGCTCGTTCGATGTACTCGTCTAGTGTGTCGAGACCCTTTGCCTTAAGCCCGGCTTTTACTAGAGTGACAAGATGCTTGAATGCAACTTGTTGCTGTTCATCTTCTGGAAGATTAGCAACGTCACTTCCCAGTAGGTTCCTAACGGGAAATATGGGTGTTTCAGATGGTATTGCACTGTCACACAGTTGATGCGCGATGTCATGTGTACGTTCGATAGCATCTGCGATCTCTTGATCATCATAGAACGACCAATCGCCGACACTGTCTGCGTGTGCATTCACGCTATCGTGATATGACTCCCACATCTGTTCAGCGTTCTTTGGATACAACTGCGCTTTCAACTCCTCTGTCGAAGTTGGTAGTTGTCCAGGTTCGTACTTGTCGTAATTGAGCCAACCAAGCTTCTTGTAAAGCTCACGATCTTTCCAAAGATCTGGACCAGGATAGTGACTGTCTGCTGTCACTATGAGTGGAATTCCAGCAGTACGTGATGCTGCAATGAGATGTTTGTTGACGAGATGCTGTGCACCTAGTCTGTTAAACTGAATCTCAACAAAGAAGTTGTCGCGTCCAACAGCATCAGTTAAGACGTCAATTTCATTGAGGATCTCGCGCTGGACCTGATCAAACTGTGACTGAGTCCCGGCGTTGGGAAGCATGTCGTCCCAAGCTACATCATTATATCCCTTGAGCGTCAGGTATGAGAGAGGTCCGCCTAGACATGCTGTGGAAACGATCAGACCTTCGCTGTGTTGTTTGAGCATCGCATAGTCGATGCGAGGGAACCTATAGAATCCCTCATCATATGATCTAGTGATCAACGTATAGAGATTCTCTAGACCCTTACGATTCTTTGCTATCACGACAAGATGGTGGCGACGACGAACAGGATCGTACCACTTCGTCTGCTTCGTTTCTTCCTCGTTTTCAATAACGGAGGCACCCTCGCTACCGTCGACGATCGGCGACACCTCGTCTTGAGAGTACTGTTGACCCTGTTCGTGTGAACGAGCATGCTCTTGCTTCCAAACATTCAGATCTGGATGTAGGTAGAACTCACATCCAGGTATGAACTTGAAGTTCTTGCCCTTGTCGAGAAGATCTTTCGCATGTGTGAAAGCGTGGGCGTGTCCATTTGCATTACCATGATCAGTAAGCGCCCACGCGTCCATACCGTTAGACATCACGTAGTCCATGTGAAATTTTGGAAGTGATAATCCATCGAACACACTGAACCCACTGTGTGCGTGCAGACCTACAAATCGAGAAGGCGGACGTATTATTTTTGTCATTTGCAGCTCACAAGTGATCTCGACGAGAATATTCCCGTACGATAGTCATTGGGACCGTACCTGTATGACACATTGTAATGTGCGATGAAAAACATAATGTTACATCTCTCATTTACATGAGGTCCATATTCGGTGAACAAGTCACTTGATCCCCTTGGTATCTCATGAAAAACGAAAGCGCTGTCTATTGCTCGTGCTAACATGTTATTTGTCTTGACGAGAATATCACATGCATCCCTACTTCATACTCTCTCTGAGGGTGGTATTTTCTCGTCCAAAACAATCCATCAAACGTGATAAATGGACGATTTGATACATGGGCCATTATAATGGTTGCGTGATCATTTCTCTTTGCATTCATGTGTTGAGCATCCGTGATGAAAAATACACATTCCACCGCGCGTGGGAGTCTTGGGTCAAGACTCTTTGACACCAGAAGACTGGATCATGTGTAACGAAGGCACCGACAATATCATTGTAAGTGTAACTGACCACAACAATATCATGTTTTGTAATCAACATGATTTCATTTCCCGTGACGAAAATGCGATGATCCACCTCGCATATGTTCCCCATCTCACAACGGTATAAACGTATGTCTCTGGTTCATCAGCATTGCAATTGGTGTTATACACAGTACGATATGTGAAGATCGCCGCGTCTCCAACCTTTGGAAAATTTGAGAACACACCCGAGTCCACATCTCATTGTACACATGACGTATTCATTTGTCAAGTACAGAGACATCTAGACGAAAATGCTTCGACGTAGTTAGGTCTATACCGAAACTGATACGCTGACGGATTAAGTGGACCTAAGGTCCACACATTCAACTCATCTTGATTCCACGAGAGAGTAACATCGAAAGAACGAAACGGAAAACCTGCGTCGTACATCAGTATCCCGAGTCGATGCGGTCGTGCACGATCTTATTCTTCTTCTCATACGCGGCGAATAGTTCATCAGGCGTGACACCAAGCATCAACAGCATCTCAAGCTGAAAATGAAGTGAATCAGAGATCTCCTCGAGAAAGTGCTCTCTGTCGAACTCTGGAACATCCGTCTTGCGATGTTGCTTTGCATTCTTCAACAAGGCGAATGCTTCGAAGAGCTCTTCAACTGCCTTGAGACCAGTATCTCTACAAGTCTTCTGTCCCGCCTTCGAAGTTATGTCGACAGGGCACTGTATGTCATGACCAGCGCGCTGAAAGTGCTCGATCAACTTCTGTTGCAAGTCAAACATCTTCGTCAGAGATGCATCAGTCATGTGCGGTGCCATCCTGTTCATCTGGAAGTTGCTCAACACACGCGTTGACGAATGAATCAGAACGTGCTATGAAGTCATCTGTCATAGACAGAAGACCCTCATCGTCGAGATAAAGTTCTAACAACCGAAGATGATCAAGCAGGTTTGTACCAGTTAACATTGAGATCGAAAGCAATTGCATGATACCAGCGATCGTCTGGTCTGCAAGCTTGAATGTATTAGGTGTTGTCATTTTCTGTCTCTTTCTTTAGGGTCTCTGCATATCTCTTCGCATCTAGGTAGGGCATCAGATCAATCACATTTTCGTGATTCGCTACGTTATTTCTAACGTAGTCAGTGCATATCGACCAGATAGCTTCGTGTACTGCACTAACAGTATCGTTTGCATCGACGACGTAAACACTTCCTGATTGTTTCTGTGTCTTTGCCCACTCATAATACGCAGATTTCACTGCAACTTGAAACGGTGCATCTGCTTCATATGTGTCAAGGTTATCCTTGTGGAAGGGTTTTCCCTCAAGTATGATCGTCAAGTCTGCTGTTGCAACGAGGTCAAGTTCGCACATGAGCTCGTCTTGCTCGAGGCCAGCTGCTCGACCATATGCATACGAAGATGCATTCCACCGATCGAACACAAGCGCGTCGTACTTGTCGACGACTTTCTTAAGAATGTTCTCCTGGTAAAGCATCCTGTTGAGGATGTGAAGCGCTTGGAACGTTGCAGGATACTTCTTCGCGCGCCCATCAGCTAACATCTCGTAGATACGAGGATACGAAATCTCATCTCTTATCGGAACCTCAAGCAAGCCAACAGAGGCAAATCCAGGTGTACTTGAAAGGTGTTCTGCAAGTAACTGCGACTGTGTCGCTTTACCAAGCATGTCACATCCCTCTATGACGATCACAAGACGACACTTACCGGTAGTTCCAAGTTCTCTTATCAACTTACTCATCGAATGGTCCCCTCAATTCCCCCGAGTCAGTCATATATCCGAATGCATGTAATGTTGCGTCAAAAGAACCCGTCGCGACGACTAATTCTAGCATCTTCGAAGCAAGTTGTTGTATCTCAAGTTGGGCGTGTGTATTGTAACGTAACCTGAGGTAATGATCAAACGACCGCCAATTGAACATGACGTCCTGGACGATCTGATTGCCATATGGTAGATAAAACCTCGCCGACTCCTTAGCACGTTTCCTATCTACACCCCGTTCGACAAGCTTTTCGATCTGTCTGTGATATAGATCGTATGACTCTGTCATATGGACGACGTATGCTTCACGCTCATCTTCTGTCCAATCGATGGGTACATAGAGACGATCATCCTTGAGTTCCTTGTACCTCGCACTCTCACCATTGATCGAAACTCCGATCCTATGCTTGAGGAGGTGTATGTGCGTCGCTATGTCACACGTCACAAGAAAATGCAATGACGACTTCTCAAACGGTGTTCCGTGACCACTGTCGGCCAATGTCTTCAGCAGTTTTCCGATCCTAGCTGTTTTACTTTCTGTGAGTTCACGACTTGTGCTTGTCCATGCACTCAGAGCGTGGGTCACATCACCACCGTAGTAACCGATAAGTTCAACTTGATTGCCTTCTGTATACATGATTACTTCCCAGGACACTCAGGATTGGTCTGGATTGCTCGTGTTCTGTGGAGAATGGTAACCATCGGCTGCCCATCCGGCACCAACCAGAACGAACGTAGAGTGTCCAGAGAACAAGCGTTCAGTGTCAGCCTGGCAGACAGGACAGTTTGGGAACGTGTCTGACAATGACACGATGTCTTCGAACTCGTATGAACAGTTCTTGCACTTGAAGTCGAACATCGGCATGTTCCCATTATCACACAACGCATGTCTTTGTATAAGACAAGCTGACCTGTTTCACTTCCACGCTAGCAGCTCACTTACTGAACCGCGTGTCTTTCCATCAGCAGATATCGTGCGGCGTACATCTGTGATCTCAACTACGCTGAACTGTTCATAGAGCTCTAGAGTTGCTTCAGTATACGAATTCGAGACGTAGACGTGAGCTCCCCGAGCGCCGGCCGCAAGTAATTCATCACGTAGACGTAAGTGACGCGTCCAGTCGAATGCACCGACATATCCGTTGAACTTTCGCTTCGGTTCGTTCACGTTGACATATGGTGGATCGCAATAGACGAGGTCACCGCGGCCACAACGTTGCAGGACATCTTCGAACATCTCACACGAGAATTTCGCACGTTCGCATACCTTCAATGCATGACCAAGTGAAGACACTTTGATCTCGAGCGGTGATGTGTTCTTGTTCCAAGACACGTTGAACTGACCGTTACGGTTGATGCGATACAGGCCATTGAAACAGTGACGATTGACATACAGCGTACGAGCAGCTAGCTCATTCGACGTGTGCATCGTCTGCCATTCGTCGACACGATCCCAAGAACGCAGAGTGTAGTACGTGTCCTCTGTCGAATCCCACGTGTTTGCTATCGATTCCACGCCTGAAGGGTCTATCGTCAGGCGTTCGTAGAGGTTGATCAATTCACTGTTAGCATCTGAGAGGTGTATCTCAATGTCACGTTCAACCGCACCTGAATTGATCGCTGCACCAAGTGCACCACAAAATGGTTCCACATAACATGTGACACCTGACCAGTCAAAGTAGGGTGTGATCAGGTGCATGTACGACTGTTTATTGCCAGCGTACTTCAGGAACGTCTTGTTATGCATCATGTGAAATTTGTATTTAATAAGATAGTAAATTGTCAACACTTACTATATCCACATTTAGTACACGTCACGCAGCCTTCTTGATATGCTAGTGAATTCTCTGCACCACATTCATTACACTCTGTGCTCGACGCCTTCGTGCCATCGAGTATGTACTTCTTCAACACACGTGCCATGACCTTCGCAAAACTGAATAAATCTGCGTCTCTGTCGCGTTGTAACTGTTCAACGATGAACTGCACTGGTGTGCCATGGCGAAGCGACAGTGACAACATTCGTGTGAACGCACTGTAGTTCGGATTGTCGAAGACGTCGACAATGTCCTTGACCTTATTCGGATCGTCAGCATCACCGTAACTCAGATCGTACTTCGATCCTGTCTTCACAATTCGCTTTGTGATCCACCCGTGTGTGTGCTTCTTCGGTATCTCGATGAGCTCATGACCGTCATTTCCACCGAATACCTCATACGGTTTTCCGTCTAATGTACCGACGAAGATCATCCACTTCTCACCCTTGATCGTTACTCTGTGAATGTCACAAGGTAGTTCCTGCGGACGGCGCGGTGCATGACGATCTTCGAGCTTCTTCACGTCATCCTGCTTATCAGCCGAGATCAATACACCTGACCTGCTACCGTCACGATATACAGTACAACCCTTACAGCCAGTCTTCCAAGCATGCATGTACACCTGTGAGACAACTTCACGTGAGACATCAGACGGGAGGTTGATCGTCTTCGAAATGCTGTGCTCAACGAACATCTGGGCCGCGGCCTGAATGTCTATCGACGACATCCAATCTATCTCCATTGCAGTTGAGCCATGGTACGGTGAATCTTTCGAAGCGGTAAGACCCGTGACGTTCATCCACTCTTGAAATCCCGGATGATAGACATCATACTCCTGCCACGAATCTCCTGTTGCGTCAACAAAGTCAATGACATCATTGTCAGACGGTACCTTTCGACGCCGACGATATTCGAGCATGTATGCTGGTTCGATACCAGATGTCGTACGTGTCAATGTAGAGACACTTCCGACAGGCGCAGTCGTCGTCAATGCAATGTTACGTCGACCAACCTTTCGAAAACGTGCAGTGACGTGCTTTGGCACGTACTGTTCGAGATTCTTGAAAAACGGATGATTCTCATACCTGCTTGGTTCGCAGATCGGAAACGCGCCGCGCTCCTCGGCGAGAATTACAGATGACTCATGTGCAGCGGTCGCAAGTGCCCTGTAGATCGCACTCGTCTGTCCAACAGCATCCTGTGATCCATAACGCAAGTTAAGCTTCGCCAATGTGTCACCGAGACCAGTGATTCCCAATCCGGTTCGACGACCAGTCTTTGCTGTCTCGATGATGTTCAGCCACATGTCTCGTTCGACACTCTTATCATATGGATCCTCAGGATCAGCTTCTATCTTCGCGACGATCTTCGTCAATGCTTCGATCTCAAGGTCGACTAAGTCGTCCATGAGTCTCTGTGCCTTCACGACGTGATCGTGGAAGAGCGTAAAGTCGAATGTAGGTCCAGACGTCGCAGTGTACGTCGAGAACGGATCCTTGACATAACTGTTAACATTGACGACGAGCAGACGACACGAATCCCACGGTGAAAGGGCAATTTCCGCACAAGGATTGGTCGAGACGGTTTTAAATCCCTTGTCGGCGTAGATGTCTGCCGGTGCCATGTTGATCATGGTATCCCAGAACAACACACCAGGTTCAGCTGACGACCATGCAGAGTCGATGATCTTATCCCAGATCTTCTTTGCACTTACAGAACGTGTCGTCTTCGGCTTTCCAGTGACAGGCCAACGAAGTTCGAAGTCTTCGTCATTTTCAACCGCATTCATGAACTCATCTGATATGCGAAGCGATATGTTTGCGCCCGTGACCTTCTTTAGGTCCCGCTTTATGTCGATGAACGTCTCGACATCCTGGTGCGCGACGTCAACTGTCAGCATCAATGCGCCACGGCGACCAGCCTGTGCAACCTCTCTACACGTGTTGGAGAACCGTTCCATGAAGACACCAAGACCGTCAGATGTCCTTGCAGCATTCGACGTGGGATAACCACGTGGTCGAATGCTTGAGACGTCAAATCCAACGCCGCCGCGACGCTTCATGATCTGTGCTTGACGTTGGTCAGCTAGAAGGATGCTGCCGTATGAATCAGCTGGCGGCGGGATGACAAAACAGTTTGACAACGACTGCATCTGATAGTCATTGCCTATTCCTGACATCGGTGAGCCCTGTGGGATCAGGTACTTAAACTTATCGAGGAGATTGAAGATCTCATCCTCTGACATGGGATTCGGGTACTTTTGTTCTATACGCGCGAACTCACGTGCAATACGACGATGCATGTCGGTTGGCGTCAGCTCGTAGTAATGTTCGTCTGCGTCACGTAACGCGTACTTTGTCACCCAGACGTCAGCTGCAAGTGTGTCTCCATCAAAGTACTCGACTGCCGCGGCTAATACTTCATCGCGTGTATATGTCATCAACGTAATCCTATCACAATCAAGATTGGCATTGTAATTTTAAGTACTCTTAGTCGGATGCCAAACCGCCTCTGTCTGAATGCTCTTGTCGCGCTTGATCTCTGACCACTTCTTACGCATGATGTCCTTCATATCGTTCTCGTCACCCTGTTGAGCTTCCAACACAGAGAGTGCGTCAGCACCTTCAGACACACTGATCATCGATATCGCTGTATTGATCCGAATTGGATACACGATGCCGTCGTGACCTGCGCGATTCTTCGCAATGAACATCCTACCTGTACCCAAAGCCTTCTCGGCCGGTTTCCTAGATAGGCCGATGACGACATCTGCGACCATTGCCTTACCATACGCTTCAGACATGTTCTCAAGACCGATGAGCTCAGAATTCGCACCGTCCTTATTCGACTGCGATGCAGTCCAGATCGGAAGATCGAGATCCATCGCAAGGTTGCGAAGCTCTTCGTAAATCAACTTGAGCTCAAAACGAAGAGCTTCGTAATGCTTAGTCGAACGCATGATGTCTGCGTAGTCAATGATTATAAGGTCGGGTTTATGATTCTGTAACGTCGTACGTTCTATGTGTGACCTAATTGTCTGCACAGTTGCAGATCCTGTCGGCCAACACTTGATTATGAGACGTCCCATCTTCATGGAGTCCTCAACGCGAAGAACCTCTTCACGATGTGCTGGAATCTCATTGCTTGGAATCCCAGTGAAGTGAGAGTCGTACCTGAGACCAACTGCTGTCTCGGATAGCTCGAACGTGTAATGGTTGACGTTCAGCTTATTTATGCATGCAGCTGCACCAAGCTGAACAAGCATGTGACTCTTGCCGACGCCCGTTGGTGCTACGATGACACCGAGTTCACCTCTTCCAAGGCCACCACGCAGGATCTTGTTTGCGTCAAGCTCGGCAATGCCTGTTGCAACAGGATGACGTTGTGCCTCTATGAAACGAAGCTCACGATCAGCTAGGAAGTCGTGACCGACACTCTCACAAGCGCCGCGGCTAACTGCACGCTTAAGCTCATCGACAAGTTCATCATACTCAGAATCTTGAACCTTGTCTACGATACGCTCAAGTGACTCCTTGATCTCTTGCTTCCTGCAGAAGTCGAGTGCACGTTCCTTGACATACGGAAGGTCACCAACGTCTGGATTCGAACGAATCTCCTGGAGGAATTCGACTATGCGACCCTTGAGTGTCTCATCTGCATCTGACTTGAGGTCGTCACGTGTTATCGTGATCAATGTCTCAAACGACGGAAACGCCTTGTACTTCTGATAATATTTGAAGAAGCGATCAGACAGAAAGCGAAGCTCGCTTAGGTCGAAGTACTCTGTCCTCATGACGTCAGACATCTGTGACGACCAGCGATGGTCTGTCAACAGGGCCTGTAGGATCTTCTTCTGAAAGCGCTTTCCATAGCCAGAGAATGTAACTGTTGGTCCAATTGATTCGTCAGTCGTCATGAACTATCCTAACATCAAGCGATCGAATTCGCAGCATAGAAAAATGCGTCGACATTGAACTCGTTCAAGCCAAGCCCTATCAACTCACGCATGAGACCTATCTTATTCTTCACAGGTACGAAAGTATCGACAACGTGATCGATCTGCTTTCGTTGGTCTGGTGCCAACATAGATCCATCCAAGTCAACCAGCCGCAGGTTGCGCTTTATCAGATCCTCTGAGTCTGCTATCGTCTGATAGACCTTCAGCTTAGAGGTCGTCATGAGCCGCTTACACTCAGTCATGAATGCATCATATGTATGCTGCTCGTCAGACGAGAACATCGGAAATCTTCGCGCAATAGTCTTGAATCCCAGACCAGACACACCCGGGATATTGTCAGATCCGTCGCCACAGAGAGCCTTCGCGAGAGCAAAGTTCGCGGGTGAGATCTGGAACTCTGTCAACATGTCTGCCTTCGTCACGAACGTTTTCTTACCAAGACGATATATCTTCGTCGTGTCATCAAGCAACTGGTAGAAGTCCTTATCTGAGGACGCGATGACAACTTGCTTATCTGCATATCTCGTTCGTGTGAGATACGCAATTACATCATCTGCTTCACAGTCAGGAACATACACTTGCACAATGGGCACATGCTTGAGACATGAGATGACAGCTTTTATCTGATCATCCCGATTCTCAACAGTGTTCGGCATGTCGTCTTCGTAGAACCTGTTCAGCTTCACTGGTTGCCTATTCGCCTTGTACTCAGGATAGAGTTGGCGACGACGTGTTGACCCGCCGCCTTCCCATGCGACCACGACCTGCTGAGGTATGTTCATCTCGATTAGTGTTTTCAGCATGTTCATAAATCCGACTGCACCACCCATGGGTACGCCATGTGATGACATCGTCGGATTGACTGTGAAATTCCTTATGAAGAGGTTCGCTGCATCGACAAGCAAGATCGGTCTTTGTGGTCGCTGTTCCTGTGTGTTTGTACTCATCATACACCCGTAGATCCGAATCCGCCAGTATTGCGTTCTGTCTGCACAACGTTTTCCACTTCCTTGAAGGAGATGACTTTACCATATGCCATCCAATTAGCCACGACAGGATACAAGACGAGCTGTGCTATCTTCGCACCAGCGTGAACGTAATGTTGCTTATCAGTGCTATTATGCATCACAACAATGATCTCGCCGCGATACGACGGATCAAGTATTCCGCCGACAGGCCACAGACCACGCGATGCTAGTCCGCTACGACCTTCAATCTTCATCAGAACACGAAAGTTACCGTGCACGCATGCACCAGTGACCATCGGTTCGTCAGCTAACTTCCAACCGATCGATATCATCGATGTTGATCTTGGTTCGATCACACAGTCTTCAACTGCATACACGTCGAACCCAACATCACCATCATTCTGTGACGGTAAAACTGCGTTTGGATGAACACGTACAAATTTTACATCCGTCATGTACCTTTTCCTCTGATTTACTCAATCGAATGCGAACTTCTGCGGCAGCGATCGCAACTTCGTCCATGCCAGCCTTACGTGCCCACATAACGTCTGATGACGACATCGTTCCATCGATGAATGCGACAGCCATCTTGACGACGTCGCCGCCGTACTTCTTCAACACGTCTTCAACACCGATCTGCATCACGCACCTGTCGTTCCCGCAACAGGATGTGTAGCATTGAATGTTGTCTCAGCTGCCATCTCCTCCTCAGCTTCAACCTCAGACTCAAGCGTTGGACGCGTAGTATTCTTTATGAGAGCAACGTCGAGAAGCTCATCGATGAATGGTCGCCACACCTGATTGAAGAGGACGTCTTTGAACATGTTCTTGGTGAACTTCTTCTGATGGATGACCTCGCCTGTCTTTTCGTCTGCGACTGAAAATTCCTTCCATGCACCATTACCGCCACATGATATGATGTATCCATTTTTCGTTATGGGACCAACTCGATTAACTTCATCAAGTAGCTGTTCGTGCTCTTCAATTCCAACACCGAAGTGGATCTCGAAGTCAGCCTTACGTCGTGGCGATGATACCTTGTTCTTGATCGTCGTCGCGATGACCTTGATCGCGATGACGTCATCCTTCGTGTCATCTGTACGACCCTTGTCCTTACCCTTGATCTGATTACCAGACGTCAACTTGACCCTAACCGACGCGTGGAACGGGATCGCAGAACCGCCGGGAGTCGTGTCGGGATCACCATACAAAACCCCGATTTTCGTTTTCATCTGATTTAAACAGACAAGTGTGATCTTCTCTGAACCAATCGTGCTTGTGATCTTTCGAAAACCCTTCGCTAGCTGACGTGCTTGAAGACCGATCGTGTCCTTGTCATAGTCGCCGTGGAGCTCAGCAAGAGGTGAGCTAGCTGCGACAGAGTCCCATATGATGACGATCGGAATATCCTTCTCTGATTCACGTGCCTTCATGATCGTGCGTTCCATCACTTGGAAGATACGCTCTGTGCACTTCTCTTCAACGTAGACGAAACGCTTTGTGACGTCAACACCTAACTGTTCAAGCAATTCAATGTTTGTGGCATTTTCTGAATCTATGTATACAACTATACCACCCATAGCCTGCACGTTCTTCGAGATCTGAAGAGCTAAATGTGACTTGCCAATTGCAGGTGGGCCAAAGATCTCGGTGATCCTGCCCTCAGGAATACCACCGTTACGCCTGTTGGCGATGATGTAGTCGAGGTAGATTGATCCTGTCGAGATCCAACGCTTCACGATCGTCGGTGCGTCATCAACAGCCAGATTGTAAGCAACACGATCACCCATCTCCTTATTCAGGGACTTGATAAGATCGATTGTGAAATCGTTATTTGTCTTTGCCATGCAGTTCCTTAGCTTATCTAATTGATATCCGTCTCTCATCTTCTTATGAAGAACGGGGTCTTCTTCCTTTTGGAAACATGAAATCCTCTGTCGTCTCGCGATTCGATGACATAATCGTTATCAGGATCATCATTCAATCGCTTTGTCAATGATGCAATTGCATCATTACTAGGAGCTAAAGAATCAACATCAGCTTCATAAGGCATAAATTCATAAACAATTTTAGATTGACTCTTATGTTCTTTTAGAATCGTCATTAGTTTCTCTCAGATACTTCTATAGTAGACATGCGGGTCACGAAGTGACCCGCATGCACAGTTCACACACTCAGTTGTTCACGCTAGCAGGTCATCGAACGCTGCATCGAGGTTACCCGATGCCGGCTTCGACGTTGACCGACCAGCCGCGGCTGGTGCAGCACCACGACTGGTCTCACCACCCGACGCAGTTGCACCGTTGATGAACTTCTCGAGCAGACTTGCAAGTTCATCGTACGAGCTCACAGGATAGATCGCGTTGATGTCAGGCATCGTCTTGAGAAGCTCAAGTTCCTCACCAGACAACTTCCTGGACTTCGGCTTCGGTTGCACGTCAACGTCACGAATGACGGTACCGTCTGGGAACTTCTTTCCCGAGTCGGTGATCGTGACCTTGATGTCATAACCGTCAACCACATCAGAGATGTCACCGTAGTCAGGATCCACGACGAAGCTCAAGAGCTTCTTATAGACGGTCGGGCTCATACCCCAGAACTTGATCGACTTCTTTCCCTCTTCCTCAACGATGACTGGAAGAAAACATCTCATCTTCGGACGAAGCTTCTTCGCAGTCTCAAGGTTGGACTCAGAGCGATCTTCGAAGAGTGAGTCACGAAGTTCACGAACCGGATCCGGTGAACCAAGCTTTGGAGCTATGGCTTTCTTTGACAATCCATAGTAAAACCAGCGTTCCAAAAATGGTGAGCCACCATCCGCACCAGCAGATTCTGGCCACGGAACTGGTCGCACGACATACGATCCATATTCAGGCACCCACAGATCAGACTTCATCTGACCACCAGACGGTCGCCCCTTGTTGTTCATCTTGTCTAACTTTGCCTTGAGGGCTTCAATATCAATTGCCATTTTCTGTTTCCTCTTTCTGTTACTTCCCCCAAGACGTCCATCAGCCTTGAGAAGAATTCTTGTTACATGACGGATATACCGTCCAGATGTCGACAAACATGTCAGTCGTAATCTGTTCTTTTGTATCTTACAATTCTCGTGTCAGATGTTCACCAACTGATCAAACGTACTTGTTGATGAATTCCGTCAACTTGATCTTGCTGCCCGGGTTACCGACAAGCTGGTCGATCGCGACACCATTCTTGAACATGATCAACGTCGGGGCAGAACGAATCTTGAAGTCAATAGTTGACTGTTGATTGTCATCGACATTGAGCTTCACAATCTTGATCTTTTCTCCCAGTTCGTTCGCAAGTGACTCAAGGTGAGGCGCGATCGCACGACATGGTGCACACTCATTCATCCAGAAGTCGACGAGAACTGGTCGTTCAGAGTCTAATACTTCGCTCTTGAAATTGTCGTCTGTGACAGTTGAGATACCCATGATCACTTGATCTTTCCGTCGCCAAAGGATGCAGCTGCGATTTGCAGACGTTTGTTCGTCCTGCGCTTTGCACCCTTCTTGTCAGACTTCTTCGGGTGTGTTGGACCCGTACCCAACGGTGTCACAACACCCTGGATGTCACCACTAACGACACCAGAACCGCCACCCGTAGACACAGAACTCACCTCCAAGAAGAGTCTAATGTACTCACGAAGGAGCGACGCGTCTCTGTCTTCCATGATGTCTAAATATGGTCCAGATGTGACTCTAGACGTTCTAGAGTGCATTTTCTGCTTATTTTCGGCCTGATAGAACCTCTGAAGATCATATCTCGGTGTGTTCCACACATCCCAATCTGCGATGCGGGGTTCGTCATGTATATCGTCATCTGACTGATCGTCGTACTCGATATCGACATCATCACGCATCGTAGATGACATCATCGCGTCAGCGATCGACCACAATGCTGACTGTGGTTGACCAGTCTGACCCGACATCGGCACTGGTTGAAGAGGTATACCCTGATTGCCGCGGCGAGAGGCGAAAGATCCAACCATTGCAGAACAATTGCTACCTGACTTGTACTCGCGGACGGTACTCTCGTCTAACCCCAAGTACTTGAGATCTGCGTCAAGCTTCTTCATCTGACCTCGCTCATCACCTCCGACGAGCTGCAAATGTGCTTCGCCGCCAAGTTGACGAAAAAACACACTCTTCGGCTTCGGACCGGTGTACTCACTCCTTGCATGTTCATTAGAGTAGTTAGGATCTCTCTCCCTTGCGAGTTTGAGTGTCAGTTTCGCCTCTGCATACTCGTGTTCCAAAGTGTCACTTAACATCTTCTTTGCACGAGGTGATCCATCACGCTTGATCGCATCATAGTACTTCTTCTCAATGTCGATGACGACTTTCATGTCGTCGTCGTAGTACCACATGCCCAACCACATGTCACCACCGATTGCTGTCGAGGTCTCGACAACATTCACTGTAGCTGTCTTATACTTTCCCATCTCTATCTCAGAAGTATCGAACGAATGTACGATCTAAGTACAGTCTCATTCGTCGAATTCTTTCGACCGAGGTAATCAAGTAATGCATTTTTCTCATTTGCAACAGCACCAGAGTACACGCCATCCATCGCACGTGTCATTGCCACACCTATGTCTTTACCCATCAAGCCGATCGCTTGCAAGTCAGCACCTGAAATTGCAAGTGCTGTCGGTGTCAGTGGTAGGTCAAGGGTTGCTTCTATGTTTGTTGCTGTGTCACTGAAACTATTCTCGTCTGTTGCAGTGTGAAGTGCATCTAGTATCTTCGCTATCCTAGCAAGACGTTGTGGGTCTGACTTTTCCCACGTTCTAGCACCAGACCACTTCCATGCATCTCTGCCGCCGTTCTGAATCGCAGACTGTGTCAATTTCAGATGTTCGACGAAGTCATTTGACGGCTTCATGGTCGAGTAATTTCCGCCGTTCAGGAAGAACGCAACGAAGTTTCCCAACTCCTTGTCCTGTGATGACCCACTCAACGATATCGGGATCGGATCGAACGCTGGTCCGAAGAAGACATCGCCAAGACCTAGGTCCTTAAACAGATCAACGAGCACAGTCATGTCGGCAACGCCCTTGGTCCACGCCTTCCTGAGTTCTAAGAGGACACGTTCACCCGACACAGACTTAAGTGTCTGTGCAAGTTCCCTTATCGCTTGTGCTGTCTTTGGTTCGATCGAGAACCCAAACCTAGATGCGAACTGTATCGCCCTGAGCATTCTCAGGGGATCTTCTTTGAACCTCTCTCTTGGATCACCGACGGTTCGAACGACCTTCGCTCTGAGATCTTCAAGACCTCCGAATGGATCGATCATCTCACCCGTGACAGGATCTTCGAGCATCGCATTGAACGTGAAGTCCCTTCGTGCAAGATCTGTCTCAGGTGACGCATTGGGATCTGTCTCAACTGCGAAGTCTGTGTGACCCTCACCAGTCTTCGTCTCTGACGACCTAGGTAGTGCAAAGTCGAAGTCTTCACCATCGACGCGTCCAGTCACAACACCGAAAGCTTCTCCGACTTCCTTTGCTTTGCCGATCTGCGATATTGCTGTTACAATCTGCTCACGTGTAAGTCCTGTCACTAGGAAATCAACGTCCTTAGATGCAGGTTGTCCAGCTATGTGTTTATCCCTTACAGCACCGCCGACGAGATATGCACGGCCGCCAGCACTCGATATCGTGCCGACGATCTTCCTGATCGTTTCCTGATTTGCCGCTTCACGAATGAGCATGTCTTCACTTCACTACAAGTGGTTCCTGTGCAAGACGCTCTTCAGCTGCCTTACGGAGATCGCCGCGCTCTGTGACAATTTCGATGAACTGTTCCACTGCCTTCTCACAGTCGGCGTCGAGAGACGTGAATTTCGCAACCTGACCGGTCATATGATTTAACCAGACGTCGTCACCCAAGTACATCATCAGCCCGCCACCTGACATCTCTGCTGCCATCATACAAACATTATGATGTGCTCCCTTTAACACAGTTACTTCGTCCTCTAGTGAAGCAATCTGCGTCTCAAGTTCGTCTGATTTGTTATGTCCGCAGCTGACAATTGAGAGCATTAGCAGTATTGATGTAATCGTGTTGCGTAGCATAAAACTATCTATGTTGATAAGATTGTTTCTCCGTCACTTCACGAATGACTTCTCTTCTTCGCATGCTAGACGATCAGCCATGTGTATCAGTAGCGCTAGAGGCGGTTCTTTCATCGCATACTTACTATTCTCTTCTGCGTATGGACCGTCGTTCAGCCTGATTGCAAGGTACTCGTCTTGGGTTGGGACAATGCCATAATGGAAGAACAACATCGATGTGTGATCAATGTTCTGCATCCACTGGATATTCTCATTCACCTTGAAGAACTTACCTAACTTCTCTCGATGCCACTCACTCGTCTCAACGATGTAGTAATCATGACCATCAGGTCCCGGTTGACCGACCTTACCCAAGTCATGAAACAGTGCAGCAAATACAACAGATTCAGACGACAGATGCTCAAAAACCTTCATCGCCTTGTGAAGTGTCAATGCATTCTTGGCGACTCTCAACGAATGCTCGACAAGACCACCAGGATATGCTGCATGAAATGCCTTCTGACTTGAAGCAGGTGCTACAGCAAGTCTTGCTCCGATGTCATTCAGCATCGCGTTGACACTTGTCGTCCGTGGTCCCAATCGTTGACACAGTTGTTCGTACTTGTTAAAGTTGTCGACGATCTGTTCCTGCGATAGGACATTGTTGTCTGTGTAAGTTGTCATTCTGTGACTGCCTTTGCCTTGAGTGGAAACCTCTGAGTATACCCACGTACCTTGGATCCTACATCACATAGACCGTCGATGTACATGAACTCATCAGGGTGCATATCAACGAACATTGCATCATGTAGCACGAAGACTGGAACAGACAACAGCGCCTGACGACGTAGTTCTTCACACATCGTTACAAACCCATTCAACGCGACGTCGACACCTGAGGACTGCACGTACGAACTGTAGATGATATTGTCCTGGTGTGACGTCTGCACGCGGCGGCCGTACTTGTTACAGATGTGACCTACCTCGCTCAACTCTGAGGCAAGTCTCGCTGTCACCTCGTTGACAGCGAAGTAATCTCTTATCTTCGCCATCATCCATGATTCTGCACCCGGCTCTACACTGCCGTCTAGCATCACGCCACCCGCACCGAACATCGTCGCTAACACAGCTAACTTCGCAGCAGAACGTGGCGCGCCGCCGAGGACACGTGAAGATAGATCACTGTATATGTCGTCGCTGGGATCGTGACCTGCTTCAATAGCGGCGATGCGGGCCTCGAGTGATGTGTAGTCGAAGGCAACGACCTTACCACCCTTCCAGCGTGACACCATGATGTCTCTGTGTGTCCTCTTCAATGTCAGGATCCTCGGTCCGTTAGCAACGACAAGACGTCCTGTACGTGTGCGGAACTGATCATATGTGATGGGTTTTGCAAATCCCGTTGGATCTGGTAGGAACGTCTCCAACACATCTTGATTTCCATCGACACCAACGTGTGCACGAAGACGTGCGAGGTCAATCTTACATCTCGCCAGGGTTGACAGGAGACGTCTGGATGGTTCGTAAGTGTTTGAATAGTAGCCAACGTCACTTGTGTTCAGGACACTCATGACGTCACGTGTTAGGTGACGTAGCATGTTTAGGAGTTTCCAACGCGGGATTATGCTACACCATGGTGTTGCGACAGCACCAACTTGGTGCATTACAGTTGATGTTGGTTCGTCGGGAAACGTCAGATCAACATTAGCAAGCTTTGCAACCGTTGCGATGTCACGTGCTGGCCAGATGTGTTCGTCGTCGAGGACCCATGCGTCGTCAGGCACATGCTGCGTCCACGACGTTTTTCCATCTTCACTTATCAAGAGATTCTCGGCCGCACCAAGAAAATGTGAAGTGAAACACACACGCATACACACATTATGCGTCACGAAGTTCGCGATTTATAGCATGTCAGAAAAATACGTTGTAGCCGTATCTGATAGATCTTCAATGCATTGTTTTCTTGTGTATTTTATGCCACGTGATTTGAATATGTTGACAGCATTATTGAGAAAATCTTCGTGTGATTTCTTTAATGCAGTAATGTTAACACCAGAATTTTTTATGTAGACCTTGTCTAGATACGGTCTTTTTGGTTCATTATGTGTTTCTGCATCATCGATCTTTGGTTTCGTCTTGGGATCGGTGATGTCATCAAGTTGTAATTTCTTAACGTCTTTTCTATTCTGATCATAGAATGCCCAAACTTTGCCTGCAGCAGGAGATACGCTGCTTCTGTCAGGCATCAAGCCGTTCTTGTGAAGAGATAATGCAATGTCATATGCTAATGGACCCCACCCTGACTTTGCAGCAGACCCAACAACTTCTTGCGCATTATATGCAGGTCCAGATTGATCTGCACTGCTCGTGCTAATATACGCATACAAAAATTTCTGCATTTCATCAAAATCAACAATGTCATAACGTGCAACGTCAGCTTTTAACTTTTGCACACGTTTGATTTTTGAAGAGAAAAACAAAAGAAGTTTTGAAGCATCATATAAAATGATGTGTCTTGTTGCACCCTCGTCTTTTATCAGCAATGCAATGTCGTTCTGTTTGGCATCTTTGACAGTAAATGCGCCTTCGACAAGTGTATGACGAATGTATAAGCGCAATTGCTTCTCATTGTTTGAAATACTTGCCATCAAAGAAATCCTCTGCACCTATCATGATCTCATAGGTGATCTGTCTTGTGTCATAGAGAAGTTTGTTCGTCTTGACAAGTTCAAGTATGTCAGCAACACACCGCTTGTGTACAGATGTAAGTTTGTTGATATCGATAGGTGATTTGATCTGGTAGATGTAATCTAGGTACGCACGGTCAGGATCGTTGTGCGTTTGTGCGTCGTCGAGCTTCGGCACTGTCTTCGGATTGTTCATGTCGTCGAGCCTAAGCTTCCTCACGTCAGGCCTATTGTCGTAGTAGTTCTTCCAGACATTAGATGCAGTAGGAGATACACTGTTATTGTGGTCGGGCATCAGACCAGTCCTGCTTATTGACATTGCAATGTCATATGTTAACGGACCCCATCCCTTACGTGCAGCAGATATCTCGATCTCTTTCGCACCATATGCTTCACCACGTTGAACGGGATTGAACTTGACAATGCTCAGTATCGCCGGAGACGCTGACTTCTCCCCAGACAACCTATTGCTTGTCTTCGGCTTCGAGGTCATGCGCCTTAGATGCGCATTGACCATGTCTTGGTAGAACTTAAGTAACACCTTGGGATCGTAGAGGATGACTGTCTTCTCGTTCGTGAAGCATGCCACTGCATTTTGTTCTGCATGACCTACGTCGATTGCCTTCTCAAGCAATACGCCTCTGACGTATGTGCGAAAAAGCTCTTCGGTGAGTGACATGCACATAATTACACACCCTTCGTCAATTGAACCAACTCCGCGATCGCTTGTTCTGCCTTATTGATCGTCGACTCATACTTGCCGAACGCCTGTAGTGGTGCCATCTCGAAGCTCGATCTGAATTCTGATGCGTTTATGTTGTGATTGACTTGCGTGATCGCGTAGATGTTGTCGAGATCTGTTCCCGTTCCCGCATCCACGAAGAACTGCTGCATGAATGTCAGTAACGGACATCCTAACGATTCGATACTAAGTTGTGCAGGGATCGTCTTGAGAGGTACGCCACCACGTCCAGATCCCTCAGGCGTTATCGAACCTGCACGATCTGTACGAAGCATGTTGACAGTCGACAACGCAGGATCCTGTATAGATGCAAGACCCAAGTTCGTGACAGCTGTATTCTGCGCGCCGTAGATAATGTACGGTGCAGTGCTCATGACGAACTCCTTGACATTGCGTGGGCCGCCGACGATCCTAAAGTGACTATAGACAGGATCTGTGCTTTGATCAGCCTTCGTCTCATCTGCGGGAATTCCCTCAATCAGACCAACAGCCTCTGCAGCAGCTAACAGTTTATTCCTTGCAGCTTTCATACCAGCTTGGTCATCAATGTCATCCTTCGTTGGATCGATGTAACCTACAGCGTTGAGTTCTGAATCGATCGACGCGCGCAGGAGCTCGCCTTGCGTCTCATATGCAGATGCAGCTTTGTCGAACACGTGTATCCTTAAGATCGTCTTTCCGTCGTTATACCCGACATCTGAACCCTCTGATGAACGTGAAGATCGAGCTGGAAGTGACTCTATGTAAAGATCGACGTGCGGCGGAACAAACCTTCCGTCTGGAACACCAGCAGCCGCAAGTTTTGCTTCGACATCTGTCGCAGCCTTCTGTTCAGCTTTCTCACCCGGGCGCGTTTTCTTACTGTTTGGTACGAATCTGACTGTTCCATCCTTGTCGATCTGACGCCTGTATATCGTCGCCATACCGTAACTTGGATTCGCCATGTTATCGAAAAACGTTGAGTTGATGAAGTTCTGAAATTCGCCAACGCTCATGCCCGGGCTGCGGCGTTCCAGCGTCAATGTGTCGTACTGTTTCTGCAACTCATTCCTGTCAATCAGGAAACTAGCTATCGATGTATTTCGTACAAGTCCAGCTCCACTGTTAAAAGGATAGAACAACACCTGCACATCATCGAAACGCTTAGTCGCTGCAAGTGGTTCGGCAACGAACTTCATGAACACCTTACCGAATGACACGTACTTTGACGTCTTCGTTGTGTTTGCCGTGATGTCAGCAGATGTCAACTTCGTCGTCGCGAGATCTTGTAGGAATGGATCGACGCGTACATCAAACTCTGTCGTGATCTCATCACCGAATAGGCCACGAGCGATCGACGATGGTTTGACACCACCAAGAGCATCGAACTTCGCACTGTTCACACTCGACAACGAAGTTCTAAGTCTCTTCACGGCTCCGCCATCGCCGTCGTTCTTACCATACAGTTTCGTCAACGTGTCTGCAAGATCTTTTGCCTTCGCTGACGCACCTGAGTTGAGTTTGCTTATTACATTGCGTAACTGTGCGCGTTGCTTCGCGTTTATCTCTGGTGTACCTAATGTCGACTGTGCAGCTTGAAGCACTTGTGATCCTAAGACCCCCCTCGTAGCTGCTTGTCCACCGAGTCTACGATTGCTGAGTTCATCGCGCAGTTCTGACACTCGTTGTTGTAAGTCAGAGATGGTTCGAAGTGCATCCTGTACCGATTCATCTTCACCCGTCTGTGTAGTTCTGTATTCGTTCGCGCCCTTCATAGCAAGGTCAAGAGTTATCTTGACCGTACCGTGTTCTTCAAGTACGAATGATGAGTTCACGATACCATACTTCTCACGTACACGCATCGCATTGAGAAGTGCACCGAACGGATCCTGTGTGTAGTCTTCACCAGATGGATGATGCCATCCATACTCAAGGAGGAACTCAGTCTTACTGAAAAGATCTGGTTTCACAAAGTCAGCGAGTTCGCTCAGACGAGAACGATCGTAGAGTGTCATCTCGACCTTAGCGGTCTTGAAACTCATGAATCCCTGTGATGCAGTGACGTCAATGCTGACATTGTCGATCGAGACAAGTGGTCTGAATGGATCTAGAACATCTGTTGGTCGAAGTGAAGGCGAGTTGATTCCCTTGAATCCTCCGCCGTCGCCAACGGGTACCATCGTCTGTGGTGACAGGAAGAGCTCCATACCAGCAACAGCCGTATCTTCTTCTTCTATCCCATTCTCAACAAGCGTTCCCCTTGCCGCGGATCCTATTGCAAAATCTGCGGTGTCCTGTTGCAACTGTGCAGCTCCTAGGATGAACTTAAGCTGAGATGGCGAATTGAGTTGATTTCCATCTGTCAGCGCTGATCTACCAACTTGCATTGTCAGTTCAAGAAATGGTACTGCCCTACTGAAGTGTACGGTTGGGATCGCATTCATGAACAGCGTGAGTGCAGCTGTGTTCTTTGTGCCCGGCGACGTTCCTATCGTCTTCACGATGTATGCCGACAGACCAGGCGTGTCCTTCGTTGGTTCATTCGAGTTAATCTGTGAGTCAGATCGAATGCTTAAGAACTCATTCACAGGTATCGTTCCGTACTTCTCAGACGTTGCTGTGTCAGAAAAGATGATCAACGACTTGAAGAGCTCCTCATTGCCAGCTGCACCACCTGGAATCTGTCGGTCTAATTCGGTGACAAGTTCACGTGTCAAGTCAGCTCCGCGAACTGTGTCAAGCACGAGACGCTTCACGACAGGTGATATGTCACCAGGTGTGTATGCTTGACGAGATGCATCGATGAGGTCTGATATCTTCGACAGATCTGTTGCAGCACCGTCAACAAGCAATGCAATCAGATCACCAGGTGAACCAAGTGAGAAATACGAGTTCAGACCTGAGACTGAATTCGCGGGATCACCGTGAACGATCAGGTTCAGAAGGTCATCTCTAGCGTTCAGATTCTTTGACTTATCAGCTGACATGACTGTTCAAATTCATCCGACGATACGTAGGACATCGTCGATGTTCGGAATTCGTAAGTACGTTCCAGGTGGCACTTGAACACCCCACCCGATTCCACTTGCAGCGGCGATCGCCCACCAGTACTCACCTGTACCATACTCACGGCCAGCTATTATGTCAAGCCGCTCGAATCCCTGGAGAGTTGTCTCCTTGAATCGTACAGTTCCATTGTCGATGCCGCGGCGGATCGTCTCTATAGAACGTGACGTGCCGAACCGTTGACCCAGATTCAAGATTGGGGCACGTGCATACCTTGAGACTGCCATTTACAACTTCCCTTTGATCTTACCGAATGCTTCGTCGAATCGATCCTTGCCGCGGCCTGAGGTATCATACACATCACCGAACATTCTTCCGGCAATGTCTCCTGTCGGCCAGATCGGTGCACGATTGAATCCATCTGCATCTATGCCTGGCGCGATGTCGTGGATGACAGTAAATGCGATATCGATCTTTACAAGCTGTGGAGCGCGCGCGAAGAATCTCTCTACGTCCCACCTTCCGTCATTCCAGTCACAGTTCATTGATGTTATGAATCCAGGCAGACCTTTACCTTGAACGTTTCTGAACGACCTAACGATTGCATTCTGTTCAACTTCTAGGAATGTAAGTTTCGGATCTGCCATACCAGGAAGTGATGGAGGTGTCGCCAACACGACGAACTTCTCTACTTCAGCTGTCGATATAGCAAGATATGCTTCCGGAACAGTCAATGTCGTACCCTCAAGACCCTTCTCTTTGAGTTCGACAACGTACGTTCGTGACTCCTCACCCATGTGTCTCGTCTTTGTCAGTGACGGTTGTTTTATGAGTACAGCTGATGGTCTCGTCGCGACGCGATTGAAGTTGCGAAGCTTGTCGGGATCTGATGCTAGGGCGGCTATCGCGGGAGGAAGCAATCCAGAGTGTTCATTTGTCTGTTTGAAATAGCCTGGAAGAAGTGTTGCCTCTTGTCCTGGAAGAAATCCAGCTGTCTCAACTTGCTTCTGCATCGTCTCAAGTATCTGGTCAAACGTCTTGGGTGTAGGAACCTTGGCAGGATCCTTGTCTAGGAACTCCTGTGATCCTAGACCGAACAGTCGCGCAAGGGCCAAGTTAGAAAAGTTAGACTTGACAAGGTTACCCAACCTAATCCTACACATAGGTGATGCACCAGGAACCTGAGAGAACGGCTGAGTGAACTGTCTTTGTTCAGCATCAACGACTGTTCTGCCTCGTGTCCACTGTGGATACAGCAGTGTCGCGAGCTTGTTAAGCTTGACATACATCAAGTCAAAGTCTTCGGGTGACGTTGCAACTGCATGGAATGACAGTGAGAATTCACGTCTTGTTCCGCCGTAAGTCATGATCGGATCGATACGACCGTACGGTGTCGTCTCGCTGTACGTCGGCGTGAAGCTCTCGTTGACAGATCCGATAAATGCATGGAAAGATATAATCTCGTTCGTCCTCAAGTCGTGGAAGTAGAATGGCACGTACTCTGCATCAAGACTAGCTTCGACAGCTTCAACTTGAGCAGCAGTCAGACGTGAAGTCTCACGTGTGTCAGCATCGTTCTCGACTAATCCCTGACCAAGTTCATTGCATGCCGCTGAATAACGTGTCATTGTGTGTGACAATGTCTTTGCAGCACTCTGTACCTCACGGGGGAAGATCAACGACGACACTGGTGCGGAGCCTCGCCATGCCAGTGTGACACGGCCACGGTGACGAACTTTGCTCTTCATTATCCTCGACGCTTCGTTCTCGGGTATCGCATCGACGATCGATCCACGCGGAGCATCATCCATACCCGATTCTTGTCGTGCGAAGCTTCTGTCACCCAAGACAGCCATTATGTTGAGGAATGCGATGACCTTCGATGTTTTAAGAACATCAATGATACCAAGCACAGCCTGTACACCAGCAACGATATTTCCGCCGCCAAGTGACTTGAAGGCATCGATGACATCCGTGATGATCCTTGCAGAACTCTGGATGATGACACGGACCATGTTCGCATAGAATCCCGGTGATTTCGATACTCTTCCGACGCCGGCAGCGAACCCTGCAGCACCGTTGAGTTCGAAGAACACCTTCAATCCTTCGTCGACGCATGCTGTGAAGTCACGATCTAATTCCATTATTCCAATGTCAGACAGCTTGATTGGAACAAGTGGACGACTAGTCGTTATACGACCGTATTGACCTAGTTCTAGACCGTCAGATGAAAGTTTTCCACCACCTGGACCCATGGGTTTGCTAGCTATCAATCCGATCATGCGAACTAGACCAGTTGCAACAAGTCTCAATGCGATCACCAACACGAGCGCCAAAGATATCATACCCAACGGCATGAATCCTGCGAACGGTTCATTGCTGCTGTTCAGCTGACCATATGACCTCGTGCCCTCACCCGCTTTTCCCGTGATGATGTCCTTTATCCTGGTTCGTGGCCGACCAGCATTTGGATCTCTTCCAGGTGCACCGAAGACGTTCTCTGCATGCATGCTACCGACATCGATACGTACACCAAGCTGTGCCTGACCAGGAAGAAGTGATCCAAGTGAGACACCTGGACTAGTCGGATCACCATCGATGAACTCTCCAGTTGCGCGCATCATCAAACTGAGACCGACCTTCTTCAGCGAGCTTAGACGTGCGCTAGCACCCTCTTGATCATAACTTCCCAGTGCAGTCGGCATCGAAGCTATGTGTCCATCGTCGTCGAACTGATCACCGAATGTATTCGCAGGTGTGAATCGATTCTGTGTGAGGATTCGTGACACAGATCCAACGACGACAGCCGCTTCAGGTGATGTCTGGGCTGACTCGTCATCAGCAGGTGTAGATCCACCAAGTGTGCCCTCAATCGCAGCAATTATGTCCTTCTTGCCAACAGACGACCTGATGTTGTCGTCAAGCATGCTTCGGAGCCGGCTGTAATCACTTCCGTCGAGTAAGTTGAAGAACGTCGTGTTTGAATGTGCTGCAAGTTCAGTCTGATCTGCGAACTGTCGATCGTCTGACTCCTTCTTGCCATTGACAGGATCGTCGACCGCTGACTTGAGAAAGTCATTGAGTGTCTTCTTCAGTGTAGGAGTGAAATCATCATTCTCCTTGATTGAGAAGTCAGGACCGGTCCTGTCAAGACGTGGAACGAGTCGTGTCACTTAGATGATATCTCCCATTTTCGTCTCACCTGCACGTTGTTCGAACATCTTCATGAGCTCACGAACGAAGTCAGGATTCGACGCCATTGCTATTATCTTATCGAATGCATTCTCCTTCCATCCAGACAAGAAGTCAAACGCGATCGTCTCTATCTTCGCACGATCTGACTCTGGTGCACTACTAAGTACAGCCTTGTACAACGGATCATTCGCAAGCATCTTCTTCATGTCCTCGTGAGACATTGCCTTAAGTTGCTCGAGCATCAACTCGTGTGGTGTTTTCATGTCAGATTCCCAAATCTATGTATCAGATATTCTTACTTCTGCTTAGGAAATCCTGCCGACCCGGGTGCGAGCGAGAACCAATTGCCCTTCTTGACTGCATATGCAATCTGTTCTGCCTCAAGCTTGACGTCAAGTTGAATCTGGATCTTCACCTTATCATTCTTGACTTCGAATCTCTCATTCTTTACACCGAGCGACTTGGCAAGATTTCTCAACTTAAGCTTGACGTCAGCGCGCGCTGTTACGTCAGAAAGTTCAGTATTGACGTCGTTAACCTGCTGCACAACATCTTCGATGACCTGTGCGACGCTCTTTATCCTCTCTTGCGAAAGCTTAACGTCGATGACTGCATCATCATCTATACTAGCAGCTAACGAATTGACGCCAGACATCATGCCAGCTAGCGCCATGTTCATGTTACCCATGCCAACAACGACTGAAACTGGATTGACCTTGAGTGATCCGATTCGTTCAAGTGACGTTGCAAGACCACCAAGCTCATTACCGAAGTTAGTGAGTATGGCGATCTCGCCTATCGACGTAACATCAGTCTCTGTTAGAGCTTCGGACATCTTTCTCACTTGACCGAGAAGGCTGTCTGGATCATCGGCATACTTTCCGATGAAGAGTGGTACAACATTCTCCCTGAATTTTCTGATGTTCTTCTCTATCTCAACCGGATCGATCTCCTTCACCTTCTCATAGAGACTCATGTCCTCGAACGAGACGCCTGTCGTGCCCATCTTGAGTGCTTCATCCTTGAACCTAGCATCGGACATCTTCTTCTTCAGCTTATCCATCATACTGACTGGATCATTGAAGACGTTCGACAATGGTTCAAGCATACTACCGATCGACGCAGTCAATGCTGGTATCTCGCGCTTGGTCTGTTCCTGTGCTTGGCTCGACAATGTCGATACCATCTCTGCACCTAGGTTGTCCGAAGACCTCTCGAGCAGTCGTGATGCTCCTGATGTGAATCCTGCGACAACTGTGTTACCCCATGCTGCAGCATCATCAGATATCGATGCATCACCTCTGATGTAGCTACCGACGGAGTCAAAAGTACCCTTTATGAACCCGACCTTATCTGTGAACCAGTCACCTAAGTCATTCCAGATACGCTTAAACTCGTCGGTCCATCCTGTCCATATACGACTGAGGTCTGAGCTTAGGTCCTTGAATGGTTCGACTATCTTTGCTCCCAGCTTTGAGAACCAACTCTTCCACTTCTCCCAGCTGAACTTGCCCGTTATCGTGTCCCACACGTTGTTACCAAACTGCGTAAACACCCTTATCGCGCCAGTGAACAACGCAGGCAATGTCTTGAAGACGAATGTCGAGAGTGAGTCGTAGATGTTCTTGACGGTCGAGAACACCCACTTGACAGCCTTACCGATGCCCTCACCGAATATTGCTGTCGCTGCACCACTGACAACGTCGCCTAACTTGTCCCAGATCATGCTAACAGCCTTCGTCAGACCGCGGCCAACCATGCCAATCGCTTTGATGCCGAACTTCACAAGTCCGGGAACAAGCTCAATGATCATGAACTTCAATCCGTGTATGAAGGTCCTCTGGACACCGTCGATCACCTTGTCGAATGCTGCATCGAATTTCTTTTCGTCACCTGTAACAAGTGCGACGATCGTGTCACCCAATCCGCCCCACAGATCGAGAAGTGGATCAAGATAGTCCTTGAGGTTAGCGACGAAGCTCTTACCAAATGCATTACCCATCGCGTCGAACATCCACGTCTGTATCTGTGCGATGCCGTTCGCGATCTTCACCTCGAGGTCCTCAGGTATGAGACCGAGTGTGAATCCGTGGATCATTCCAGTTGCCGCGGCTGCTAACTTTCTGGTCGTCTTGTCGAACTTCGGGTCGATCTTGTGGAGGAACATGTCTAGTCCCTCGCTAACACCTAGTGCAGCGCCGATCGCGATGCCGATCGGTCCAGCAACCCGCAGCACGCTGCTAGCTTTCGATATGAACTTCGTACCGACGCGTGTCGCCAGACGATCTATACTTCCTGATGCGTTGACTGCACGTGTTGCAAGGCGCGTTGCCTCTTCGGCTCCCATCGTGAAGATACTACCGATCTGTTTTCCAACACCCTTCACGACAGAGCCGATGGCTGCACCCAAGACGCCCTGAATTGCAGCTGGACCAAAGATCGAAAGGAACATGAGCTTAACTGCAGGACCTGCTAGCTTCTTGATACCTGAGGTTATCTTCGGCCACGCAACAGACCACAACTTCAAGAATGCATCGCGAAGGTCAGGCCAACGATCCTTCAATGCGTCCCACAACGGTCGTAAGAGCTTCACGATCGGGTTCTTCGACGATGAAGCAGCTGACTTGACACGAGCGATCGCTGCAGTCGGATTCATTATAAAGTCTGTGACGAAGTTCATCGCCTTCGTCAAGAACTTCAACGACATCTTGACACCTTCGCCGACCCACTTCATGACGAAGAGGCCCATCTTCATTGCACCGTCACGTATCTTCTTGAATGCTGTGCCACCACCCGCGCCAGTGAAGAACTTGACGAAGATGTCTTTTATTCTACCCAAGCCCTTCTCAAATGTGATGTTGTCCTTGAACATGTCATTGAACACACCACCGAGATCAGAGCGTAGCTGCTTGAACCTCTTCGGGTTGAAGAATTCAAGTAGACCCTGGATCACCTCCTTGACACCAGGGAAGAATTTCACAAATGCAGCACCGGTCTGCATACCCAACCACTTGATGATCCTCAGGTCCCTCCTGATGAATCGTAGAACAGTCCTGAACGGCGACATTCGCTTGACGCCACGTTCAAATCCCTGGAAGAACTGTGTGAAGAAACCACCAGAGCTACTACCAGACTTGACGAGGCGTTCGATGCTGTCAGAGAGACGTACCATCGCCTCCTCCTGTGTCATCGTGCTCTTCTCGTTTCTCTTCTGTTGCTTCTCGAGGTCGTTCATCGACACGCCCTGGTTCCTCAGAGAGAACGCCATCTTTGCAGCTTCCTCGGTGAGACCAGTCTGCTGCGCGAGCAGCTTGAGTTCCTGTCTGGTGAGCTTCTCTGCATCGACGCCAGCAGATGCCATCGACTTCCTGAGCATGTCAAGTCGTTTCGTTGGATCCTGCTCACGCATCATGTCGAGTGCATCGACATTGGCACCGAATGCTTGTGCAAGGTGTGCAGCACCGACAGCAGCATCTTCGAAGTTGTCATACTTCTCGATCGTACCGATAACGTCCTTGATCTCCATACCGAGCTTGTGCATGTAGACAGCAGCTCTACCCATCTCGTGAACAGTCAACGAACCGAAGTTAGCGACATCTGCATTCATCGTCGCTATGTCACGTGCGATGACCTTCTGACTGAGACCAAATGCATCTGCGAAACCTGTCGAAGCTTTCGTGATCTCGAGGAGGACGTCTGTCATCCTCTTACCTGAGATCTTCGCAGTCAAACCGATCTGCTTCATCTGCTCGCCGCTGACACCGAGGCCCTTCTGAAATGCCAAGATGCGTTCTGTTGATCCCTTGTCAACTGCACCGCGAAGTTCCTCTCGGAACAACGACGCGACATTACCCATGCCCTTGACGACCTCGTGCATCGCAGCGAGGCGTTCGGCCATGTTACCAAAGACTCTGAACACAGACAAGTTGGTCTCTGCAAGCTCACCACGAAGAGACTTGTACATCTTCTTCGTCGTCTGTGCGAGGTCCTCACCGAAGTCACCGAACTCCTTCCTGATCGCCTCTCGTGCCTCACCGAAAGCTGTGTCACTCGGTAAGTTGTTCGCCATGTCGACGAGGCCACCGAGGATCTTGAACGGGATCGCAATTATGCTCTTAGCGAGGTCGAATATTCCCAATCCAAGTGACGACACTGCCCCAACGGTTCCAGTGACGATGTTCGTCAACATGCTGAACCCCTTCGTCGCACCTCCGATGAAGCCTGTGACACCACCAACGAGCATTGGAAACTGCTCTAGCAAGTCCTTCTTGAACGTGCCACCGAGCGTCTTCAAGCTCTTCGAGCCACGTGAAGACATCTGTTCAAGGGCCTTCTGTGTCTGCTTGAACTGATCTTTTGTGTCAGTCGCTCTCTCTTCTACATCCTCTAGAGCTTTCCTTATCTCCTTGATTTTAGAGATCTGATCGTCCCACGGCTCACCCTCATGTGCGGCTTGGATGCCACGCATGATCGCCAACTGATCCTTCAACTCTTTCGTCGAACGGGCGAGCAGCTTCTGCTGACGTGCAATTGCCTCATTTATCTGTAAGGCAACGTCTATATTCTCTATCGCCATCGATACAGATAACTATCACCGCTCTTAAGTTCGCGTGTTATCTGTTCAACCTGGCCACGGAACACCAGTCAACTGTGTGAACTCACGTGCTGTCGCATTCTTGAGACCAAGCTTCTCGATCACGCTCTCAGCAGTCGCACCGTCGCGTGCAAGCTCATCCTGGAACTTCCTCGATGCGACAAGTGCAGCTGCAAGCTTCTCAACTTCTTCCTTACTTCCCCTGATCTTGAGACGTGTCTTCTGTCCTATGAGCCACGCAGCAATACCAGCGACGAAGATCTTGCCAGTCACGCTTAGGGCGTAGTGGCTTCGTTCATTGAGTTGATTCTTTTCATCAGACATAATAGTAAATATCACATCAGAACTTACGCCGACCTGGCATACCGTTCATTGAGCGAAGTTCATGATTGTTGTTCTCGTATGAGGGACGTGTCAACGTCTCACCGTCGTTACTCTCACGTTGCTTCCTCATCTCCTCATTGATCCTTCGTATGAAGAACATACGATACTGGATCGGCAGACGGTAGGCGTCACTATAATTGAAGCCGCAGTAGGTCATGAGCAAAAAAATTTGCTCAAGCATAATGTCAACCTTCGACTGATCATTCAGGCCAAAAAAATGATGCCTGAATGGGGACGTCCACCTCGCTAGCTTCTCCACACTCTTCACAGACCATCACGGATTCCATCTCCATGCCAGGTTCATTGTCGGCAATATACTTTCTGAGGAAGTGCGAGTCGCGAACGGGCATCGTTCGAATGAACTTTGAGATGAATCCCTGTTCGGATCTGCCGTCGACAGCTATAATCTGGCGCTGAAAACGCGTGGTAACAAGCGTGTCGAGCTGCGTCTTCAGCTTCTTCTTCTTCATGACCTGCTCCTGCTGGATCTCCTCCTCGTCTGCTCCGGTCAGGAAACGAAATGTGACACGTTTCTTCGACACGGGAAGCGTGACTGTGAACGAGTTCGACATCTCAGTGTCTGGATCGAGCTCGAGCCACTTCAACGGTAGTTCACTCAGGTCGAAGTCAACATGCTGTTTGTGATCACACTTCGGACACTCTGTCTCGATCTTATACTCAGGACCGTAGCCAGTTATTCGAAGCGCGACCATCAATGCAGTCCTATCACCGCTGATGAGCTCACGTGGGTCGACACGCTTGTCGACGATGCAACTGCGAAGCAGGTGTGTGATCACAGATCCATTCTTCAGCAATGCACGCGATGTGAGGATGTCTTCCTCTCGTGCTGTCATAGCTCTGATCGGTACCTGCGTGATCCCATGCATCTGAGTCGTAGCAGCATACACCTTTCCACGAGACGGAAGTGGGACAGTGTCGACTGGAATGTCAAATCCCAGTTCGTCGTTACGAGCGTTATCGCTCACACCCTCACTTGACGTCGGTAGACCCATCATCTGTGATGGTACATGTGCATTGAACACTTGGTTTGTCTGGCGGCCGCCGCTCTCATTTTCATTTGTCATCGTTGAGTGTACTCCCACACATTCACAATGTAACATTGCGATGTGCTGTTTGTATATACTCGACGATCAGAAATTTCTGCTTCTATCGCTTAGAACGAATTTCGACGTCTAATTCTGTAGTGCATGTCGTGAAGGACCTCTTCAAGCATCGTACCTGGTACACCGACACGATTGAACTGGCTCTCGACCCACAGCTTGAGCTTTGATCGTTGATTTGATGACATTCGATTCAGCACGATGTCAACACCTTCGTTGTACACATCTGCATCACTGTCCCACATCGTGACCAGTTCCTCGATCTTGTCGAGTGTCGCTGCATCGATGTTTGCATCGATCTCATCAACTCGACGCACGCTGTCATTTGCGTACGGATCATACGTGTTCGATGTACCAAATCCAGATCCGGGTATCATGCCGACGGTCACTTCACCGCCATTAGCATACTCCATGATGTTCACTTTTGTCTGCACACCACCAACTTTTGCAGCTGCAGCACCGATGACGTTCTCAGCAAGACGCATGCGGCGACGATCGAATACATCGCCATCGTCATCGAACGAGAACTTCACCTTGGACTCAGGTAAGATCTCAAAGTCTGCGACGAATCCGGCACCTTCAAGTTCATCAACAACAGAGATTCCAAAGTCAGACATCGCATTGAGATGCTCAGTAAGCTGTTTCTGCTCGTCTAACTTCTCAAGTGTTGCTGCAGCCGACTCTGTGACAAGCCGCGACGCAACATCAGGTGCAGAATCATCTTCACCCACTGCCCACTCGAACAGGTGTGATGGAACGTCTGATGTTGCTGAGTCGTTGTACGAATTCTTCATGTGTGAACCTTGATGCGACTAAATATGTCCATGAGTTGGCACAAATTCAGACACGTCTCAGTTCTGTGTAGTTCTTCCACACGTAGTAGTTGTGGCCGCATGTTGGACATGCACCCGAATTCTGTGTAGGATGTACTCGCCATCGCATCTTACACCTCAGACACTCATACTCTGCATCTACCATGTCACGTTCCTACACACGAACAACACTGAGTATAATTTGTCCTCAGGTGGTGGGTCACCATTTCCGTGATCATATCTGTGTCCCACGTACATGAAGTTCGGATTGCTTATCCGTATAAAAGTACTCCCCCACACGGGGAATTCCTGTATGATGAAGTCATCAAACATTACTCTTGGTCTATATGTGAATTCGATCATACATTCAACGACCTACTTGAGAATACATCTTTGCTCGTTAAAGAATGTGCTCCTTCATTTACCTCCGCGCGATACTCGAAGATAAATCCATTATTGACGCTTGTGTGCAACATAAGAAATGATGTTGTGCATAAGAGGATATCATCACCCAACTTCAAACAACCGTGCATCGACACACACGTGAATCTATCGCACGAAATCATCGCCTTATCACCCTACAGACAAACGTGTCTTCAGATGCAGCTTTACGGCGTCTGTCATTGTAACAGTCAAATGCCAACACCGCATACTCACGTATGTCAGCGTGCTTCTCGATTATCATCATGTACATACGGTGTGCTGTCGTGATATACATGATCATATCACCGATCTTCATACAGTGATAAAAATTGATGCAACGTAGGTGTTCCATGTGTGATACTCACGATGTAATGACACGGGAAACGAACATGTCGTTCATGACATTCACAATAAGACCCGTGACGAGAATACATCGATCATTATCGCAAGTGATCTCCACCGTATCTTATCTGTACCGTAACGGAGCGACTCATATTCGCGAAGGCTAGTTGAGCTTACCCACGTGCTGTGACATCGTGGTGGTGGATACTCGTCAGCTCTTACAATGTAGTCATTAAGTTTGATCCAAGCGTGATTGTAACAATGATAATTGCTTGTGAAATTAGCAATAACAGCTGCTGCAATGTGATCTGATTCGCAAAGCAACAGAACGTCACGAAGATCATAATCTAGCTTCATCGAATTGACAATGTCCTGTTTGAGAAGTAGTCACGCTCTATCGCTTCATTGTCGGGCATCACATTACCCAGTGAATCAAGAGTGTAGATGTCACTGTCGCGACAGAACGTGTATCTATATTTTTGATCACGTTCATAAACACAACCGTTCGCATCAAGCTCTGCAAACATGATCATGTCCTGCTCCCACACGGGAAAATGTATACACAAGTAACTCACAGTGTTAACACTCTGTTTGAGAATGTGTCGTTGTCGATTAGTGTCAGTGATGACGATCCCATATGTTTACGTTCACTTGCATCAAAATATATCCCCCTGTATTTCATGAGCATGTATCCAGCATAGTTGTCCTCGTACATCTCGACGAAGTAGTCGCCGATCATCACTGGAAAGTTGATGCATGAATACGCGTACATGTCGTCACCTACATCACAAGTGACGACTTACAACACCAACACCCTGTTTGAGAATGTGTCGTTATCGATTAGTGCCAGTGTTATTGACGGTATATTTTTACGTTTACTTGCGTCAGAATATATCTTCTCTCTTTTGTATTCCATGAGGGCGTACCCCGCATGGTTGTACTCATACACCCAGATGAAGTAGTCACCGAGCATCACTGGAAAGTTGATGCATAAATACGTGTACATGTTAACTTAGATCATATCACATGATGACATGAGTTATCACAGACGACGACTCACAACATGACATCTCTGCTAGAGAAGACGTCGTTCATTATAGCTGCAGCAACCTCAGGTGTCCTCGTAAGCAATGTTTCTGTCTTATAAGTGTCTGTGACAGTGAAATCTGCTTGTGTGTAGGTGAACTTCGCATCACGATGTGGTATTCGAACGACAGACGCTAATATGATGTCGTCATCCTCGCCGACAGGAAAGTTGACACAGGGATATGTCATGATGTCAATCCTCTACTTTTCTACTTGAGAATGTGTCGTTCTTAACGAGATAAAGAGACCCATGTGATGTGTCGCCGCGTCTTAATGCATATAACAAACCCAAGTAATTAGAATTTATCTTGCGTATCTTAGTGATATACCCATCAAAGATGTCATCATCAAATTTCACGGGAAAATTGATGCAGAGACATACCACACAACGTTCATGCAACATTGTACGTCTCACCGAGTTCTTCGTGCACTGCAACGTGACACGTCTTACACAGCGTAAGACCAGAAACAGACTGAGCAATGTGATAGTCGATGACGTCGTCAACAATTGTCATCTTCATCTCCCATGACATCTCTGAGAGATCAGGATTGTGTTTTGTAGTGATCTTTCGAACAATGTCTGCCATCCGCTCTCCGTCGTGATGAACCTCGAGCGAACCACCAGCGCCACACCGTGTGCAACTGTTGTTGTCTCGTTGCTTTATGGGTGTCTTCCACTTCGTCCAGAATCTTGTCTGTGCATTGACGAGTGGTCCTATCGCTGACGTGCCGCCTTGCCACTGCGAGTGATCTGGACCACGCTGCGTTGGAATTATTCCGCTTAGACGATTCTCTTTCATCGCTTGACTTCGTTGTTTGATCAACGCGTCATTTGCATTGATTGTTACAGAACACTTCTTTCCATAATCGACAAGACGTTGATCTGTTTCTCCTGTCAATCCCTTGTTCCAGGGTTGAATTTCATCATTTGCATATCGACGTCTAAGCGTCGCAGACATCTTTTCACTTGAACCTGGTTGGTGAAATGTGTTGTGTCCTGGAATTCGATTTATATGTCCTCGTTTGAGGCGACCGAATCCAGATGCAAAATTCTTATACTTTAACTTTTCACCACAGCCACACTCACATAGTGGCCAAACACCGTTGTGTAACACGGCTACGATCATGTCTGCAGATGGTAGCTTGTGCTTCTTTTGGCAGTGAATTCGAAGCGAGTTTAAACTTTCATTTTGATATGTGCAATCAGCACTTGGGCATGTATACATAAGAAATCACCATGATGATAAAGTACCACCATGGTGATAACATGTACATACGATGATGAATTAAAATTGCAAAATCGCCGCGTCGTACCTGATCGTAAGAGCTATCTCCATCGCGTCTGCAGTCGCATAGTCAAGCTCATTGAAGTTGCTGTCAGTTATGAAACAGCCCTTGATGTCCCAAAGCTGTACAACTGTACCAACAGGGTCAAGCATCTTGATCTGGATGTCTCTCTTGTAGAAGTCAGCGTAGCCAGCACGACCAGAGACAACCTCGTGGTGAAGACGCATCCACTCCATGACCTGCTGCGCGCCAGACGGTGCGATTGGGTCATAGAGTACGAGGCTCAACGGCTGCTGCTCGTGCTTTCCAGCCAAGTACCTTTTGCTGTTGATCCAATCAATTACTATTTCACCTTGTGCAATTTGTGGTCGAGCTGCAGTCTTAAGCAAGAATGCATCAATGCCTTCGATCGCGAACAGGAACCTATGCTTGCGAAGTGGTTCCCACTTGTTAGGAATCATCGTTGTTACGTCAAGTGTCTCAGCCATAGTCAATCCTCGTGTTATCTACATATCTTGACGACAAAATGCACGTGACGTGTCACCGATGTTTACATCTCGGAACAAATGATATATAGTTATGTGTTATGCCTAGGAATGCGGGATCTGGAAATAAGGTTGCACAGTGCACGATGTGTGAGTTCTCGACGAAGTTGCTCTCGAGTTTCGAACGTCACTTGAACAACGAACACAACACGACAGCACAGGAGCTGTGGAACACAGTGAACAACGGTGGATCATGCGTGTTGTGTGCATGCGGATGCGGTGAAGGTGTGCGTTGGTTGAACTGGCATCAGGGATACTCACCCACGATCAAGGGTCACTGGCAGGTCGGCAAGACGAAAGACAACGATCCACGGGTCGCAGGACGATCGAAGAAGATCAAGCAACAGTTCGACTCCGGCGAACGTGTGTCGTGGGCCCGAGGTCTAACACACGAGACAGATGCAAGGATAGCGAAGAAAGCTGTTGCAACAAGTGACGGCATGAAGAAGGCATATGCAGCAGGTGAACTCACTCCTTGGTCGAAGGGATTGACAAAAGATGACGATGAAAGATTGCAGGCTACAAGTGAATCGCTCAAAATAGCCTACAAAGAAGGTAGGAGAACCTACTGGACAAAGGATCTTACACAAGACACTGATGAGCGTATTGCTAGAAATGCCGCAGATAAACGCCTCAGTATAGAAGAGATTCGAACAAGGATAGAGACACCAGGCGCATTCAAGCTCCTCTCATCACTTGATGACTACAAGACAACGTATGACATCGTTGACGTCATGTGTTTATCATGTAATGCAGCTGTCCAAATATCGATCAGCAAGTTGATCCACGACGATCGACAGTCACGTTGCCCCACATGTTCACCCGGAATATCTTCAGGTCAAGCAGAGATCACCGACTTCGTGAAGCAACTGGTCTCAGGTGTCAGGATCAACGACAGGATCGCCATTGCTCCACAGGAGCTCGACATCTATGTTCCTGTACACAAGTTCGCGATCGAGTACAACGGACTGTACTGGCACTGTGAGCTTCACAAGGACAAACTCTACCACTCACGTAAGACGAAGAACTGTTCCATGAGGGGTATCAGATTATTCCACGTGTTTGAAGACGAGTGGGAGAATAGGCCTGAGATCGTGAAGTCGATGATCAAGGCAAAGCTCAACATAGGTATGACACGCCTTGATGCCAGGAAGTGTGAGATACGTGAAGTTCCATACAAGGAACGTCGGAAGTTCTTCAACGAGAATCACATCGACGGTGATGCTGACAAGGCGACGATCGCGTATGGATTATACCATCAGGATGAGCTCGTCTACTGTCTCTCCCTGCGGCGGCCCTTCCACAAGAAGTACTCGAACATGCTCGAGATCGGCAGGACATGTCCCAAGATCAACACGTACGTTCGTGGTGGTCTCAGTCGGCTAAGTCGATGTGGTCTAAGGTTCGCAAAGGGAAGGAACCTGGGTGGTCTCATGACGTACGTGGACGAACGTTTCGGGGGTGACCATGCCTATCAGTCGGCAGGATGGCAGTTCGCTAGTGAGACTAAGGCACCACGATTCTGGTGGACAGACATGGAACGACGTTACAACCGTTTCATGTTCAAGGCAGACGCCAAGCGTAACATGACGGAGAATCAGGTCGCAGCTGAGGTTGGGGTCCAGAGGATCTGGAACTGTCGCAACGCCATCTACACGATGTCATGACGTCACATCTTGTTCTGGGAGCAAGTTCACCCTATCGTCCACTCGTGACCATCCCAATGTAACGATGCCATGCCGCTGCATGTGCCGCGATATCCACCCTGGGTCACGGACCACGTGTAATCTGTTTCTGAGTCGTCAGCGTCGCGGAACAGTTTGTCAAGTGCCCTCATCGCTGTCTTATCGTGATACAAGATGTCAAGGTCATCGTCACGTTCTTGTGTGCGTTGGTATGCTTCACCCAGACGTACGTCACGTTTACTGACCTTGTTCCTATTCCTCATCCAGCTGACAGCAACGTCTTCGACGATAGCACCCAGTTGTGCCAGGACGTCATCAGCTGGTCCGTCTGTCTCGCGTAGCGAGTTGACAGCGTCGTACCACTCAGACATCTTGTATGCCTCCTGTGTCAGACGACGTGTCAGACCCTCTGCACTAGTGTAGCGCCCCCAGCGTGGTTCAGTTGACAGACGATTGAATAACGCAGTACGTAGAGCTTGTGCCTGACGACCTGCGCCGGCGAGACCTACCTGTAGCTCTTCGTTCACGATCTTACGAAGTACTGACAGTGACATGTTTGTTAGGTACCCTCTCCGCCTATTTCAGCATCCCTGAGTGACTCTAATGTGTCACTCATCGTACCACCAGTACTACGACTTGATGATGAAATTGCTTCGCGGATCTGATTGTGCCAGTAGAGATATGCTCGTTCAGCTTCAACGCTAGCTAATGCACGTGTTGCAACTGCGTCCTTCACAATGTCATATGCTTCGCGAAGAAGTGATTTCATCTCGTTGACGATATCTTCAAACCTCGAGGCCGCGTCGACATCTATCGCGAGCTCTTCGTCAGTCTCCATCTCACCGGCGTCGTAGAAGTCATGGTCAACTGGTGCCTCATCTAGAAGCATGCTATTGTTAACTGCATATTCAAGTAATTTCTGTTTCATGTTCCCAATCCTCTTCTAGGATGTCCTGACAGACCACCTTCAGCACCATATATCGCACGCATGTTCTGTTCTGCGCTGGAAGGAACATCAAGTTGTGTTGACATTCGTATCTCCTTCGCCAGTTCAATCTTCGCAGTCCTCAGCGTGTCAAGTTCAGTCGCCATGGCGTCGTCATGTGGTTGACTTGCATACTGATCACGTAGTTGTCTGTACTTCTTATCTAGCACGACATACTCATCACGAAGACGTTGAACGTCTGCAACTTCGGTGAGCACATTTCTCACGTACGTTCGTAGTGTTGACTCAACACGTCTTCCCATACTAGAACGGGACGGCATGTCATCAGTTGGATCGTAGTACTTCTCGTGTTCTATATCACCAAGCGGATCTGGATCTGTATCAGTTATCTGATGGCGTGACAAATCATACTCAATGTCAGTGACAAAGTCATTTTGTCTGTGATCGTACCCAGACGCTTCATCTCTGTCAGTGTAAATTTCGTCTGTCATGCTGTTGATCTCATCAACAGACTTATCGCTCAAGAAAGACATATTCGGTCGAACACCGTTGATATACTTGTACATGTCACTGTAGTCTGCCTTCGCCAAGTACAGTGCAAGATCTTCACCAGTTCGAACACCACACTCTTCCCAGTACAGTTGGTCTGTTACAAGTGAATGAGCATCAGGATCTGATGCATTAAGCTCAATTGCATATTCCTCTGCTGTTGGCGGATAGGTCACGTGAACATCACCTCTGTGTCTGCTTTTAAGTCACCAACAGAAGGATAGACATCTAGAAGTATACCTGGATGATACTTGAGACGATGTTGTCTCTCTTTCTTTATCCAAATCTTAATGTTCGCAACGTCGTGTGAGTCGAATGGACCTCCATCTGGTCGACGAATGTTCATCGGTACGTCGAAGTACAGATCGTAGTTCGATTCGTTCATCCAGTCATCAAGTGGCTGGCCGTCGATCGTCTTCTCACCAGTTGCAGGATCTGTTTCTGCAAATACGTCAGTGAAATCTACGTCGTCAAAGTCATACTCACGCTCGTTTACTGGGCCGTCAGGCGACCATGGATCTTCGTCGTAGGTATCATTGATGACAAATTCCTCTTCGTCATCAATGTCACGTGGATCAACACGTGGGTCATTTCGACCGCCACCTGGTGCGTCACCAAGGATGATCAATGCCTGTTCAGCCGTGTATCCTGCGTAGATCTCGTCATCTTCATCCTCATCTGCATCAACGATGTACATGTCATTCATGAGCTCATCGGCATCATTAAGGCTTGTGAGGTATGCAACAGCATCATCGTGCGTCATCTCACTCGGATTGTTGATCATTGATTCAACAAGACGACCTTCAACATGTCGTGCAACGTTCGTACGTGTCATGTTATTCTTTTTCATGCGAAGTAACCTCGGTATCTCTTCATCGACTGTGTCATACTGAAGATCATCTCGTGGATCTAGACCTACAATGTTAATGATGTGGCGTGTCCTACGTTCAGGCGACATCGAAGCTAACTTGTCAATTGTCTTGTCGTCCAGTTTATCGACGTACTTCTTGAGCATCTGTGCAGTATTTGACCATATCTCGTCGTCACGACTTCTAAATCCGCGCGCGCGCGGTTGCGTCGATGCAGCAGTATCAAATGGAGTACCAACAGGCCCCGCAGACACCTCAAGTAGTTTCGCCAAACGACGAACTTCGATATTGTTCAGCTGTCTCATTCTTCTTGATCAAGATCTTGTTTTTGATCTATTCTTGGTTTATCAGGTCTCGCAGGTTTCTTCGAAGATGTATTAGCCGGCTCGACATTCACACTGTCACGTGCTGTCTCAAGTCTTGCCATGACCTCGCGAATATTCTTCACAAGGATGATCAATGTTTTTTCTATACCAGAGAAGTCCATGTCATCAGCATTGAACTGTGCGATACCAAGCTTCGTCTCTGCGTTTCCAAGCATCTGCCAGACTTGCTCAAGTGTACCGCGGATATTCCTAATAGAGCTAAGCTTTTGCTTTGTATCTGATTCTGCCTCTGTAAGTCTTCTTCTTGGAAACGACTTTTGTAATGCCTCTGCGATCGGATCATCACATTCGTCAGTGCGTGACTTACCGACTGTTTTCTCGTCATCATCTATATCATCATATGCTGCAGCACCACGTGATACCAGTGGATCACCACCTGTACCTGTGCGAGCAAACGAGTTACGTACACTAAGTGCTTCATCGAGCATGTTTACTCGTGAATCAATATACGAATCAACAGTCTCTTCAGACGTCTGATTCAATATGTCCATCCAGCGTGAGCGTACGTCTGTCATGTCAAGTCCTAATATCTTCCCAAATCATCGGCAATGTATTGACGACCAGCAGGTGTCACAAAATAAGATCCTGATTGTTGATCATTGCGAAGTAGTCCAGCATCAACAAGCGTCTGAACTATTGCATGTCCTTCATCTCCGAATGCAGAGAGAGCACTTCCATATCCCTCTGTGTCGATGATCGAGAGAACACTAAGCTCATCGTCTGTCAAGTCAATGAACTCAGGTCCTCCTACATCTGTTGACGTGTCAGACTGTGGAAGCTCGTCTGACGTATCCCATGAACTTTCGAAGTCGCTCTGGAACTCATTCTCATCAGCAAGACGACCCATGCCCATCATCTCATCTAGACGAGATGACTTATTACGTCTAGATCTAGAAAGTTCTTCGCTTATAAGTTTACGAAGTGTTTTTTCTGTAGTGTTCATATGCCGTCCAATTGTTCAGTAGCGATACTCGTCAGATAGTTTTGGTGGAACATTTGATTCTGCTTCTACCCATTCGTGAAATTCAATTTTGATGAAATCGACAAGATACAAACGTACATCTTCTCTTGTGCGTTGATCTGCATCAACACCTAACGTCTGTGCCATCTCAGATCCATACATGTCATATATGTCTGTTAATATTTCATCAATGTAAACAGGATCTGTCATTGCATGTTTGTCACCAGCTCTTGCAGCAGCTACTGCACTAGCAACATTGTCACGCCACACGTCTGACTCATATGTCGAACGCAAGACCAATTCTTTTGCAAATGATTCAACATCATAAGTCGATGTTGCTTGTTCAACGATGACATGTCGAATGATCTGGCGTAGCTTCTTTTCAGTGAACATGTGAACTGTGTCTCATTTAGTGTGTAGATTCTTCAAATTGATCTTCTAGTTCTATTGTGATAGCGTCATGCAATTCATCAGCAAGTACTTGTGCTTGTTCTGTTTCATCATCACTTCCAATTTTAGACTCAATAGTATCATGATAGAAAGTGTATATGTCAGTGTACAAGAAATCTGCAGCAGTACTTATTTCCATCTTACCAGCGACAAATTCTTCTATAATGATCAACCATGTGTCCTCTAAGTCGATAATCGATTCACCCACAATGTCACGTGCAAATTGTCTCAATTCACGAGATGATTGCTGCGTACTTTGTGAATTCATAGACGTTGCTGAAGCTGCACCTGTTCCATGACACAGTTCACACTGTTCACGTGGTCCAAATGCAGGAATGTATACACCAGTACCTTTGCAGTCGGGACATGCATTCGATCCAGATACTTTAGGCTTTGCCAACGTGTCGATCGACATCTCATGTTCGACGATCACATGACGAATGATCTGGCGTAGTTTCTTTTCGGTTAGCATGTTATCTTCTTTTGCCACCCTTATAATAAGGACCTCTGCCAGCAACTTCAACTTGATGTCTATTACCAATCTCGGCAAACAGACTATTCATGAACTGCCTTCTTGTCTCTTCATCGCCGGCAACAATATCATCTATTTCAACGCTATAGATCTGTGGGATCTCTTTGTATAGAATGCGCGAATCATTATCGCTAACTGCATCAAGCCACATGTTAAGATGTTCACGATATGATCGTGTAACAAGCTCATCAGCAAGCTGCTGTAAATTTTGACCTTGGTCAAGTGACGAAGTATGTTCTGCAATCACATGACGAATGAACTGGCGTAGTTTCTTCTCTGTAAGCATGTTACACCAGGTTCTCTACAACTTCGATGGATCCTCAAGTGAGTCCATCGAAGCTGCCTTGCGACTTCGAATCGTCTTTATCAGGTCAGAGAACATCTCGATCGCCTGTTCTGTCAATGTAGCTAGCTCTGTACAACCACCTGTGTACATTCGATGTGCAAGGTCTTCCATGTCAGAACGCATGCTCTGAACTTCGCTTAGGAAGGCCTCCGGCGCGCACTTTCCAGCCGATTTCTTGCCTTCTATGAGCTGCTGACGTACTAGTTGTCTCAATTTACGTTCTGTGTTGTCCACGTTGACTCCTGTTACACACAAGCATGACTAGAATAGGTTACCCTAGACACACCAGAGGTGACAACGTGATGTAACGTGTCATCCCTGGTGAAGGGTAACCTACTGTGTTATCGCATCGCGCGCTTGATGAAATCAACAACGACACCGACAGGAATGTCTGCGGCCTTCGCTGCCTTGGCAGCTGTGACGACATCTTGCACTGCTGGTTCATCCTTCCACTCATCAGGATTCTGTAGGACGTTCTTGCTTAGGTACTGAATTCCCCTGTCAAGAGCGCCCGCCTCTGAGAGGCTTGCCTGCCTGTCAAGCTTTGCCTTCTCTTCACGAATGATGCGACGTAGTTGTGTTCTGGTGATTCTCATGGGTATTATCTCCTGTTGCTATCTATATTTTACGCAGCCGCAAAGCCACCTGTATTTGTAAGTACGAAGTCAAGATCGATAAATTCTGCAGTACGTGTTGGTACCAAGAATATCTTACCACGTAATGTATTGTTCTCAACGTCGGCCTCTGATGTTGTCGACGCGTCGATTACAACCTTGAATCCATCAAGTCCCTGTTGATCCTGGATCCTCTTGAGGACGGGACCAACAAGCGCACTGAAGCGTGCAAGTGTCTCTGCACGATTTGGTTCGAAGAGAAGTGAATTTGTGACCTGACGAACTTCTCTTCGAACTTCGATCAACAGTCTTCTCACATTGATCCTGTCAAGTGCTGACTGACTGCGTAGAAGCGTCTTCTGTCCCCACACGACAACACCGTCACTACCTGGGAAGCTGACGATCGGATTGATGTCAACTTCATACAGGTCATCCATGTTCTGACGCGACAACTTTACAGTTGCATCGATGGTCGTCTCGAGTGCACCTCTCTTGATACCAGCTGGTGCATTCCACGGACGTGCAATGCTGTCGTTCAACGACAGCGCACCCAATGCTGCAACAGACGGTGGAACACGTGTCTCCAAGTTGGAGAACGGATCAACAATAACAACGTCTGGAAAGTAAGCGGCTGCAAAACTGGTATCTAGACCTCTAAGTGAGAATGCATTCGCCGTGTTACCCACACCTATCTGTTGTTCTGCAGACGACGTGACGACATTGTTAAGCACATCGCGTTCCTCAACGTCGAGGACAGCCATGGCATCAAAGCGTGCTTCAGTTGTATTGATCACCTCGTCTGTGATCACCTCATGTCTTATACCTGGTATCGACATGAGCTTAACGTCAACCTCAGCAGTATTACCCATTAGCTCTAGAGCCTTGAGATATGCGCGAACAGTCGGACCGTCATTCTGTCCTCGAGCTGGGTAGTCCATCTCTTCCTTGACTGCGCGATCATTGAATGCAGTTGCATCTGTGTCGAAGATGTTGACACCATCAAAGCCACCCTGTAGGTAGACCGTGTACTTGGCGACATTTCTAACTGCCAAGCTAGCAAGGTCAGTATCTGCACTGAATGCTCTTGTCTGTGTCGACGCATCTGTCGATATGACGCCGTTGCGTACATACTCCCAGTTCTGTAGGAACTTCGTCGATGCAAGACCGTCAGATCCAGTGACAACCTTGATCCTCTCAAGCGAGAAGAGGTTCGCATTGTATCGATCTGCATCGATCACACCATTTGCAGCTGTATCAACAGTTCCAGAGTTGTTCTCTGCTAACACTGATTGCCACACAGACGCAAAGTTAGGGAAGTACTTCGTCAGCGATTCAATCGTCTTGTCCTTGCGCTTACCCTTATTAGGTTCTGCAACATCGTCTGCAAGTTCGAACTGAACACCCCAATACAACGAAGAGTTAGGATCCTTCTTGACACCAGATCCGTTCGCAAGCGACTGTCTGTATGGAATCGGTGGTTCTGCGACATTGTTCAAGAACCCATATCCAGATGCAACCTGATGTTGGGTTGAGTCGATGGTGTTCGTAGCTAGTGGTGCAGTACCAGATAGGACAAGATGTGCAGGACCCCTGAATCCGATCGGTAGTGCAGTTGCATCTACTTCCTCATCATCAACGGCACGATCCATCTCAACCCTGATGTAGTTCGAGCGATTCGGAAACAAACCATCCTGGCGAAGCTTCTGTGATCCGACATTCTTATCGAAATCAAAGTAGAGGTGAATGTCACCGATGATCCTAGCGATGTAACGATCTGAACGTGGGTTCAACGACAGACCAGAGAATCGCTCAAGCACGATCTGACTCTCGTCTGTATCATAGAAGTCTCGTACAACGACATTGAACGTACCATAACGATCAGTCTCAGTGTTCGATTTTGCAACACTGTCAATGGAGATCTTGATACGTGTATTGGAATACGCACCATCAGCTAATGCGTGGATCCTGAACAGGTTCAGGTTCTTGCCACCGAAGCGTTGTGAGATGAAGTACGGCGTCTTTGGTGTACGAAAGCGATCTTCAAAGTTTTCAAAACTTGGTGCTGTTGCAGAACCAGAGTTCCTTGCAAGTGCACCTGTTGTCAAGAATGCGATATTCTGTGCAGTCGTGCTCAATGATGCACTTAGAAGTGCAGAACCAGTCACAGCTGCATATGCAGGATGGATGTCGTACCTCGCATAGAGGTAGTGACCTGCCTGTTGAATCAATGCAGGATCTGTATTAAGCACATTACCAAAGTAATTCGGTGCTGTGACGTCGAAGCTTGCAGTGAGTACTCTAGGATACTTCGAGTCCGCACCAATGTGTCCGTTTAGAAACATCACGAATTGTTGCATCGCGATGCTGTTCTGACTTAGAACAACAGTTCCTGTGATCGAACCAAACGGTGAAGCGGCGGTCGTCGACGCTAGCGGAGGAGAAGCATTCGTCGATGCGGCAAGAGTCGGTACGACACCTGATGGTGCGAATATCACACCGCGAAGTATAGGTGCAGGAACACCGTTTGACTGACGACCTGCACGACTGAATATCGTTGAACCCGCAGATTCAGACATGTAGCAGCCGAGAAAGTGTACTCTTCCCAGGGTGCCGCCGGCATTGGCATACTCATTGACGTCGGGCGATCCATCCGCATCAGGAAGCTGTGCACCCACAACGAATCCTGCAGACTCAACACGGCCAGCATTATTGCCAGATGACGTGCGCTTCTCGCCCAATCCGACACCGAGAATGCGTAGGTATGTGACTGCCTGCGCATTCCTCAACCACTCACTGACGGCGAGTGGTCCGAACTTACCTGCATTACCACTCTCGCCGAATTTCAGGCGAAATTGATTTATGTTCGCCATCGTAACGGGAACGAATGCAGGTCCCTGTTCCGCTGTACCAATGATACCCGCAGGAATTCCAATCGGTACTACAGCAGCAGGACCAGTGAGGTCAATCTCCCTGGTTGATACGCCGGCGCTCTTGAATGTAAGTTCAACCATTTAGTACGTTCCTTCTCACAATGTTACTATCTCGTACATATTGAATCACTGCACGAACTCGACACCACTTGGAGTGACGATGAAGTCAAGCGCGACAAATTCAACTGCACGTGTCGGAATGACGATTATCCTACCGTTCAACTTATTAGCCTCAACGTCGGCTCGTGAGTTATTCGTGTCATCCATGATGACCTTGAATCCCTCAATACCTGCTTGTGCCTGGACAAGACCAAGCAATGTCGTCGTCTGTGACACGAAGCGTCCACGTGTCTCTGCTGTGTTCTGTTCGAACACGATTCTTCGTGCAACATCGACGATCAGACGCTTGATCTCAAGCATCAATCTACGAACGTTAACACGATCGAGCGCAGACTTAGCGAACTTAAGTGTCTTCTGACCGAAGATTGCGATCCCTTCCTTAGGAAATCTTCCGATCGGATTGATCCTAGCCTCGTAGAGGATATTTCTATCTTCACTATCAACCCTGACATCTAACGAATTGACAAACTCAAGAGCGCCCCTGTTGAATCCTGCTGGTGCAAACCACGGATATGCAACTCTGTCATTGAATCCTAGTGCAGCAAGTGCTGCGATCGATGCAGGAACTATGACGCGCTTGTTGTTAATCGTGTCGTCGATCTTGATGTCTGGGAAGTATGTTGCAACACAGTCATTATCAATAGCGCGACCAACGAAGTTATCTGTCGTCTTTCGTACGTCAGGCTTATCTTCTGACCCATCAAACAAACGATTTCCGCTGTCATCATATTGGACGAGGTCCATGATGTACATCATCAACCCATTCAGCTTCGCACGTGACGAAGCATAGTCTGTGATGAATGTATCCCTGATACCTGGGATCGCCAACAGATTGGTATTGACTGACAATTCATCAGTCATAATTCTAACTGCTGTCCTGTAACTGGAGATCGCATTATTCAAGCGACCTGTACCTGCAGGGTTGTTGCTCAGACCAGTAGGTGTGAATGAAGTATTTGCGCCGCCACCTGTGTCAGAGCTAGCACTCTTGTCGTTCATCCTCTTTGCATCGCGGTCAAGGATATTGACACCATCGAATCCGCCGTATAGGATCGTTGTGAACTTCGTGAAGTCAACGTATCTGTTGAACTCAATTGAACTTGTAAGTGCAGCTAGGGTTCCAAGTGTGATCCTATTCGTGATGACACCGTCTGACACTCTATACTCTGTCGAATCAGGTACACCATTTCTGATATATGCTGCCTCAACCATGTGTGAGTTGACTGTACCTGTCGTTATGTCTGTCAATACAGTATTTGAGAATGCAACTCGCGCAAGAGTGAACTTGTTGTTATTCTGTGTGTCAGACAACGTGCCAGTCGTGACTGCATCAAGCTTCGTAAGACCTTGTAGCTTTGAGTATGCAGCCGCGATCCTGTTCTTCTCTTTTACAGGATTTGGATTGAGTGCACTAGTGTTCCTCTCAAGCTTAACGCCCCAGTAGAGACGTGAGTCGACGATCTCTGTTACACCTGGTGATCCAGCATATGTTGAACTGTCTGCATTACCGCGTGTGACCTTGAATCTGAATGGTAGTGGTGGAACGATAGCGCCAGAGAGCGGCATCGAACCAGGTGATGATCCTGAAACAACTAGAGAACCAGAGAAAGTAAGACGAGTCGTCGCAGGAGCCTGGTCAGCATTGTAGTCAGTACCAGAATCATTCGTCTTGATCGTTGGAACGCCTCTGAATCCGAATGGTAGTGCAGTTGCAGGAATCATTCCCCTAGCAATCGCTGGATTCATAACAACACGAACGATGTTCGACTTGTTAGAGAATGTACCTTCTATGATGATCCTCTTGTCGTCGTCGCTCTCTGCATCGAAGTTGAATCGGGCGCGCTTGTCACCGATTGCTGATGCAATGTAGTTCTCTGCATGCGGATTCAACGACAGTTCAGGAAACTGTTCGATTATCTTTGGATCTTGATCTGTATCATCCCATGCACGAATCTGAACGGCAAATGTTCCATATTCATTTGCAGGATTTGTGCTCTTGCGAACTTGGGCGATCGAGACCTTGTATCTTGTATTTGCATATTCGCCGTCGTCAAGTGACTCGAAGTAGAACAGATTATGTTCTGCTGAACCATATGGCTGTGAGATGATCCATGGAGTCTTTGGTGCGGTGAAACGTGTATCAAAGTGCCCGAACACGTCCCTGAACACCATCGATGTATCACCAGATGTACGTGAAACAGCTGCGGAACCTGATGCAATTGCAACGTGAGAACCTGAACCTCTAGAGACCTGTGCGATCGCGTCATCAACTGCGAAGTCAAGATAAAGAAGGTGCTTCTCTGTTCCAAACTTCGTTGGATCGGTGTTCAAGACCTTTGCGATATAGTTTGAGCTATCAGGATCAAGTGAAGCAGTGAGGATCCTCAGACCAAGAAATCCATCTGTCTGGTCGAATGTCGTATCTGACGAAGATATGATCAGCTTGAATGTACCTTCTGCAGCAGATCCAAGCTGAGCTATATCAGAACTTGCTGCTAATGCTGACCCCGAAACATATGCATCGCCTGACCACACGTGGACACGTGTGTCATTAGCGGTGAAGATGACGCCTCGTACAAGATTTATATCTGATCCAGATCCTAGGCTTGTTCCGTAGCTGTCATTATCCGAGAACATCGGCATGCCGAGAAGCTCATTTGCCTGCAAGTCGTGAGTCGCGACGAGCATCTGTACGGCACCAACATGGTAACGACCCGCAACAACAGATCCAGTAACTACGAAACCAGCGTTCTTTACTTGATCAGTAATACGTGTCTTTTCTATGTCGGTTAGTGTATCATTAGATCCGGCGCCAAGCACACGAAGATATGTTACAGCCGTTCTATTCTTCAAGTACTGATCTACTGCATATGGTCCAAACTTTGTCGGATCAAGTGTACCAAGCTTTGTTTGAAAATCTACGAATGATCCCAATGTAATAGGAACAAAAGCTAGTCCTTTTTCAGCAGTACCAATGATACCTGCAGGTGTTCCAACAGGTGTCTGTACACGCTGCGTGAGATCGATCTCACGCTCAAAAAATCCCGGCGAGCGGAAGCTGAATTCTCGTGCCATCTAACGGTACTCCTAATGCTGTCCTATGACGACTCAGACCCTAAATATGGGTCGTTGTTGTCAAAAGCTTAAGCTTGACAAATGTATCGCATTTTCATGGTCTAGTAATGCGTTCTAATATTATTGCATCTGTCGTACGGCCGACCTTCTCGCCTTTTGATGTACGATAGACAATTCTTGAGAATCTTGGATTATTCTGTGCTTGTGATGTAGCGAATGGATTGAAGATGTAATCTCGTGTAGCTAGTTCTTCACCACCAACGTCGGGCATACGCCCGTCGATTGGAACATGTTCGACGTCAGATCTCACGAATGCAACATCTTCAGGACCCAACATCGGCATCTGCACATTCATTCGTTCAACTATTGCATCAAACTCACAGACATCAAATTCTAGTGTAGGTGCAGATATGAACTTTCTGAATGGTGATGGATCACCCGGGCCCCTCGTTGCAAATGTGTATGCTGGTACACTGATGTTTATGGTTGACTTAACCATCTTCTGTTGTGTGGTGTAGTCTGTGAAATTATTGTCCATTGCAATATCTTCGTCAAAGAATGCAACGTACCAGTATCCCTTGTTCGATTCTATACGTGCAGCATTAACTGCTCCTGTCGAACCTATGTCTTGACCAGCTATGAACCTCTCAATCATCTGATTCATCTCTACGACATAGCTTGACCAGAATGTAACAGTATATTTCAACGTGATAAAGTTAGGTGTTGGAACTGCGATTATCTCATAGATGTTGTCACCCAATGGATTGTTAAGTGCAGTTTGCAATGATGTTCCACCGCGGCGCCGGCGCGAAGACACGCGTGGACTAGTTGAATTCTCAAGTGAATTTCGAAGTCCAGCAACATTGTCTTGATTCTGTATGTTGAAGCGATTCACAACCTGTTGATATTCTCTGTCAGAAGGATCAAGGCGACGCCTTAAAACAAGATCACCTGTATCAGTACCAAATGCAAGTGCTGGTTCAGATCCCTGCACAATGCTTGTACGATGAATTGCGATAATCGGTGTTATGATTGCACCAGACTTGTCACGTATCGGTCTGTCGCTCTTTGTCATCGCGTAACGTTCACCGCCAGAGAATACGACTGGTACATTCCTCGTGCGATTCCTGTAATTGACCTGCATGTTCAACGATACATTGAAGAAATTGAACAATGCGATGTCGACATCTTCGATGTTCGCAGACGGAATAGAAAAATCCTCAGGTACATTCTGTCCTTCGTATCCCTGCGTGATCACTTCTGCTCGACCAAGTAATGTCGGCGGTGACTCACGGCGATTAAAAGGTCTAGAGTCAATTGTACGTCTGTTGTTCATGACTCCTCAGGTTCCTCATCTGGTTCTGAATAGAATGAACTGTCGTAATTCACATCTGACCCTCGTTCAGATACTTCTCTTGGGCCGCCAAGCGGCTTTTCTAGCACGCCTTTTCTGACAAGATCATGCACATCACCTGTCGGTCCTTCGCGATTCGTCTCAAATCCTCTCTGTTGGTGGAAATTCTTTTGTACAGCATCTTCGTCTGCATGACCTTCCCACGTCGGTCCTATTATCTTTGCAATGAACTCATCTTCTCTTGCCTGTACACATGTTAACTTGTACGACATCCTGTATTCAACCTGACCAAACATGATGTCGTTGAAAACTGCACCAGTGATCTCGTAGAATGTCTCACCATATGAGATGTAGTCACCGGTGCGAATATTGATCTTCTTCTCTATCATGTCACGAACATGGATATACACATCCATCGTTCGTATCTCATCATGACCAAATTCGTTTGTCTTCTGTTCAGTTGACTTCCAGTCAACTCGAGCAGCTATTTCTATCGGGTGCGAAGTGAACTTTGCAGCTGATTCTTGATAAATCTCATGAACCATCGTCTTCGTGTAATCTACAGAGTAGTACTTTACAGTCGTTCCAACGATGTCTTTCATGACCTCGCGCGCAATATCGTTGATGAAGTCAATTTCACGACTTCCAATGAATAGCCTAGACATCAAGGATATCTATGGCAACAACTTCATCAAATCAGCTTCAACCGATAGTTATCGAACTGCCTCGAGGCATTGGTACAAGTCTAAGCTGCTTAAGCAAATTGTCCGCTTTTGCTGCTTCTTTCTCTAATAACTTGTCGTATGTCGTGTCGTCAAGCAACGCAATCAAACGTTCTCTTATCTTATCGGCATCCTCGCGCCCTTGCGAGACTAACTGCTCATAATTCAAAGTCACAGTTTCACCCGCAATAGGAATTCCCTGGATCTTACCTCTGATAAGACCCAGCAATTCCTTTGAGTATGCTAACGTAAGTTCGCGTATCGTCTGTTTTCCGATGCCTGTGATCGAATTGTATGGGATCACATTATATGGAAAGTTAGAGATGCTATTGATACCACTTGTCGTATCATCTATGTCACCGTGTCCCGCGCCAGGACTATCTTCGGTTCCCATCGCATTCTGTGCGAATGCAACTCTTACGAACATATTACCAGCTGGAGCACGTGTTGGAAGTGGCATGATACGGAGTTTGCCATTACCATAGATCTGATAGTTGAAGTGTGAACGTCTTACCTTGAATGAAGTCGCCATCTGTTGCGCGCGAAGAATATCTTCGAACACAGGTAGGACATAGAAAATTGTCTCTGGCGTAAATGATTCAAACTGAAACTCATTGTTCAAGAAATTGATAGCAGAAGTGCTGTCAAAGAATCGATATGCAGTTGTAGGATTGAAGTGGAATACTTCAATGACGCGAAGACGTTGTCTAGAACCAGACGGTTGCATGTCAAATATTGAGCTACCCGATGTGTTGAGCAACTCGGTGTGTAGATCATAGTCTTGGCGACCAACTTCAAGTGGAAGACGCCCAAGAATTTGAATGTATGAACCTCCAAGACCTGCATTTACTGCATATGGTTCAGCTTGTCTGATCAGGAATTCAAGCGTCTGACGTGGATATGCAGTACTCTGATCTGATCCCGTCGGTTGACCAAGGAATGCTGTCAGCAACGACTTTGCCTGATGCTGACTTACTAGATTACCCCACTCAAGCGTTGCACGTTCAAAACATGCCCATATCTGTTTCTTCGAGAGCTCAACAGAGAGAACGTCATCACCTAACATCCTGCGCACGAACACATCCATGCTGTTCGCATCTGCTATGAATGATGCTTCTGAATCAAATATAGCAAACGGAGTAGGGTGTAAAGTTTCAGAAAAGGATGCCATTACTTCAACTCCCTGAGCAACACATCCATGTCGTGAATGCTCGGCTGTTTTTTGCCTATCTGAATATCATGTTGCACGGGCTGTGTAGGTTGTACATGTTGTGTCTGCTGTACCTTCGGTCTTTCCGTTATCTTCACAGCGGCAACAACATTCGTATTGTTTTCAACATGTTGCGTTTTTCCAACAACACGTACACTTTCGGCAACAACTTTAAGCGGCGTCTTGAATTCAACAGCAAATTCAAGTGGTACAAAATACCTGTCTTCAACGATTACTTCAAGACGAGTATCGTAAGTGCCCTCTGTGATCGTTTGCTTCATTGGAGGCACAATTACTTGAACAGTTCCATCACTCAGTGATGTACCTCTAAACGAATATTCAATATCGTTTGCTTCACAGACCAATCGAAGTCTTACTTGCGGACCATCCGTGTTACTGAATCGCTCTGACGAAGTAATTTTTACATCGAATCTTACATCGTTTGACTCATTTAAATTTAAGACTATTCGATCAGTCATAATACTACCTATTTGAGTTTGGCGGTTACAATCATGTTGCGCTCAATTTCATTGTGTTCAACAAGTGTAATTGTGACCTGTGTTGTATTTTCATGTTGAGCGACCGACATGTCGGTGACATGTACATGCATTGCATTCTTTGTGAAACTTTTAGTTATCTCGTTTTGAAGCTCACCAAAAACATCTTTACCGTGAAGTCCAACTAGTTCAACAGAGACGGTGATAATATCACACGAAATTTTCTCATCATTGTACTGGTTCTTGTCAGGTAAAATGTAGTCAGGTATAAACCGTGACCGAGTGGCTTTTGTACTTTTACCTCTCACGAATCTAGCGTGAGAGACTGTTTCTACAACTGCTTCTTCTATGAGTCGAGCTATTCGTGCATATCCACGCGTTATTATCGTGCTTCGTCTGTATCCATATCCACGTGTAATGATTGCGCTTTTACCACGAATTGGTGTAAGTGCAACAGATTCAATCTCGACTAATTGACCATATCCACGAGTTACTATGGGCGTATATTGAAACCCAGATCCTCGTGTGATTATGCTACTTCCGACCATTATGCGCTGCCAGTTGGTACTCGTTCAACAACTGCAGCAGTGTCATGTACAAATGCAGTCCCATCTGATTTTAGTAGATTGAATCTGACTAACTCATTTCCCTGCTGATCATACATCACCTGTTGTGATCCTGTAATTATCCATCTTCCGAATTCAACATTTCTTATTGCTTCAACGGATGATGAAATTTGTGACAACTTATTCAAGTGCCATCCAGTCGTGCCAGAGACGTTCAACCCGGAATCAGATACATTCCACACACCAGAAATTACTTGTTGTAGTGTTGCATATGACAATGTCATCTGGTCACCAGGTACTGCCCTGGTTGATACTGCGACGTCTAAATTTGCATTTCTATTCTGCAACCACCCCATCGATCCAGACACGTTAAATGCCGCGGCAGACGTTGACCACATTGATCCGCTCAATGAATCAACATCGTTTTGTGTGACATTCAGAACATGTGATTTACAGTCAAATACAGATGGATATTCATCTATGTTTGTCTCTACGCTGATTCCATATGATCCAACACCAGATACAACCAAAAATGATGTAGGTATATTGAAGTAGTATAATCCTGGTTTTTGTGTTGATTCAGTTACATGTGAAATATGTGATCCCAGATCATCAGCAGTGACAATTGTCACAACAAAATCGTCACCTAGAGCACCAGTTCGTAGGGTGCCCAATGATGTTTGTACATGAAACCACCCTCTAAACGTTTGTGATGATTTTGTGAAGTACATTGTTATGCCGATTCTACAAATAGGCGAACAATAGTTCCTGACGTCGGAATGAAGTCCAAAGGTTTCAAGAATTGAAACGTGCCCTCATACTGAGTATACTTGTTGATCCTTCGTGTAATATACGTTGAACCCGACTTAATTCCGATCAAGTCATTATTGTAGTGATTATTGACATGTGATGACAACGTTGTGTAGATTGTGTCATACGTTGAATTGTTGTTCAATATTGTTCCCTCTTCGAAGGAAATTGCATCAACAATACGATTCACCGACGTATTAACATTGTCTAATGTTGTCCTATCTGCTGCCGTGAATGACGATGTAGATTCGTTCGCTGATCCAACTGCATCAACAAGATTAGATACAACACGTGTATAGGTTACAGTGTAAGATCCTGTTGGAGGTATGAATGGATTACCTCCACCATCAACATACAAATTGCCGTTGATTGTAAGCTCGTGTGTACCCTCCCACGAACGAATTCGCCAATCATTAAGCATGAAAAACGTTGATCCCAAAAATTGACCAGAAACAGTCGGATCACCGCCAATTGCACGTAATGCTTGTTCGTATTCTAAGTTTGATCCTGTTAATGACCACTGCTTCCACGGCGAATATATGTCATTTTTAACATTAATACTTGTCGTTCCAGACAGTATTAATATAAGCTTGTTTACGCCATCAAATTCAACAGCCATGTAACACTATTCATTTCACGGTTGCTGTGTAAATGCGGGTGGATCACATACGTCTATTGCTGTAATTTTACCTGTTGGATTTCCATTTTTTACTTCTGGGATCGATCTTTTTTCTATCTTGCCGTCCCACGCGAACTGTTTAACAGCCTTGAGTGGCTCCTTAGACGCAATATCCCACTCAAATGTAAATCCACCGATACACACACCCTCCTGTGTGCATCTTGCCCACGTCATGTCTTGTTGAAATTGAATCTCAATCCAATTCTTCAATCCCATATCATACTGTGGATCTACAGCTACTCCATTCTTTACAGCGTCTCTAATTCTAAAAAGACGATATCGTATTTTGCGACGCTCATCACGAATCAATGTCCTTGCCTGCTTAAGCTTGATTCTCTCATGTTCTTGAGGATTTTCAAGTTTTGAAAATTGATCCACAGTCAACATTGCATTTGCAATCTTGTAGATCAATTGTGCCATTTCAGGCGTAACATGTTCGCCTTCTTGAGCAGTATTTTCTTGCATGTTCATATTATATCATCACGTATTGCTATAGTTTCTCTCCAAAGCAGCAACAAGCGAGATGTTATTTGACTTCGATCTTGCGATCGTAGCCTGCGCTAACACAAATTGTGCTGTTGACAACCCGATTGCAACTACGGTTACTGCAGCATCTGTTGCAGGTGTTCTACCACCTTGTATGTTGTTGTCGTAGTCAAACGTGAATGACACAGACGACTGTGCACTAACACTGCCAGTAATTGGAACACCGGCATCATTTTGCACTATTATGGCATTCGTCGTACCATAATCACCAGTAGGATTTGTCGTAAAGAACATCCTGTAGATTGCAGCGGCATCACTTATCAAGTTGTCGTTGAATGAAATTGTTCCGGCGGCGACGAACGCGTTAATACGAGTCGCGTCAGTTACATCAGTGTATGTAACATTGTTGAAATCTGCAACGTCCAGATCGTCAATATACATATCAAATGTTGTCGCTGTTGGTGATGCAAACTGCATCAAAAGATCTGTAACATCGCCGCGGTGCAAATTATTACTGAAATCTATGTCATATGTTCGGCGTAACTGATGCTGCACAAACTCATAATGATCCGCCAGCGTTGCGTCATTTCCAAATAGTCGCCAATGAAATCCGTATGTTGTGCCCTGAATTACCCGCTTGAATGCATTGAATCCTGTCACTGATGCACTCACTGGACCTTCATTGACAAGTACATCGGTTGTAATGAGAGATGCAGTTGCTGCATTAATGCTGCCGACTGTATATGTGCCATCATTATTTGTACTACCAACAATTGTTAGAATCGAACCTGAATCTAGTCCGTTGGACGTCCATACACCAGTATTTCTTCTAATCTGGGGTGGTGATGATGCTGTGAACACCAAAGTGCCGGCATTGAATGGTCCTAGATTGTCTTCCTTATACTGTAAGTACATTCCAGGTTCTACTATGTAGAAACTCAACCCACCGGATGCAGGTGTCGGCCAACGTTGATCTGTTGTGTCAACCGTCAGTGTTGTATTGTTCGATGACGTGACAATCTTATATGCACCAATGAACGATCCCGATGTCGTCGGGCCGCGCAATATTAGTATATCGTCTGTGTCAACGACATTTTGAAACCCACCTACAGCGGAAACAAATTGACCTGTCGCTCCATTGACATTAGAGATAACACCATCAGATCCAGATGGGATTATGATCGTTGTGCGTACTGTGAATGTGTGTCCAGTACCACCAACAAACGTTTGTTCACTGGTATTAACTGTTAATTGCGTATTACTGTCAACCGCAGTGACAGTAAAGAACCCTGTATCTGTACCAGCCGTGATATACAGTAGATCGCCGATTCGCACAGAAGAAAGAAATGTCGCACCAACAGATGTGAATGTGCCAGTATCACCATCAACATCTGCTGTCACACCGTTTGTATTTGAAACTAATTGACGATTGTTCCTAAACGGCGTCGATCCAGAGATTTCTGCATCTGAAGAAACAATAGCTGCATCTGGTACGTGTGCAAGAGGGAAACGATTGACGATCGTTTGAATCGAAGTAACACCAATATCGGTGAGAGAAGCCTGTGAATAGGTTCTACCCTTCTTTCTTGCAAAGAGCTTTAGATATGAACGTGTGTCAAATCCATTGTATGAAGATGAAACAAGGATCGACTCATTCACCGGTCCAGTGAATGTGAAATCTGTTGGATCAGAACTTTCACTAAGTGGCTGATAGTAGATTTGTGAATCTGAATCTAGACTACCAAGCGTGATGATACCGGTGTAATTTTCCAGCGTGTTTGAGCCTTCATTCTTCTTTGCCCAACCACCAGTACGAATCTTCTTTCGCGTGTAATTGTTGTGGTAATCCCAATTTTCATGAGATAGACCACCACCTAATTCAAACTGTTCAGAAGTGATTGCCTCATATGGAAACTCATGTCTAATAAGATCATCACCACCATAAGCGGCACTATCAGATCGCCATTCTTCTTTTGTGAACGAATATAGTGCCTGCTTTGTGACACCGTCGACTAGGGATCCAGTCAACGGGAATCTTACTTCCCAAGTTATACCTGATGAGCCACTGAAGTTTGTTCGGGTTGCATTTCCGAGCCACGATGCAGATTGCAAAACTAGTTGTGTTTGTGAACTCGCCGACAAGATCACATAGTGGCCTGCATCTTGACCCGTATAAAGTGATAGCACATCACCGACTGCAACGCCCGACGTGATGAACGTAGCACCAGTTTGAGCGAATACCTGCAATGATGCAGATGCGACGCCCAGCGTACCAGACAAAAAGCTACGTACATTTCCTACCGGATAGATCGAAATCTTTCGACTATTAAGCGTCCCATAAATGACTTGATTTCTATCAATATTGTCTGGATCTACTATAATTGCCATGATCTATCTTTCGTTAACTGTTGCTATAAACACGATCAAGTCGTTGTTGGACCGGAATTGACACGCCGTCAGATCCGAGCGTTATTGAACTAAGACGTAAGTATTCATAACTAATGTGAAGAACTACGATATCAACATCGATATCGCTGACGTAATTATACTGATATTCAAATGTTGTCGTTGAACTTTCGGTGCTAGCTAGTTCTACATTGTCACTTGATCTAAAGACTCGAATTTCGCTGTCTTCAATGACATTGGTGAGTGTCAGTGTCTTTGCATTATTGATGACTGTCGATGCGCTGATGCCATCACGATAGGTTGGCACATCACCATCGACGATGTTCAACGTAATTGAGCCACTTGAATTATTGAATAATGCAGCGTTAACACTTCCACTTAACCCGAATCCAGTGAACGTATTCCCAGTAAATGAATATGTGCCAGTCTGGAGCAACACCAACGCATGTCCAGCAGTACCTGTACTTACAAACGAATTGTTCGCAAATATATTCGGCGTTGTTGTGTAACACCATCCTTCACCTGCATTTAGTGTCGATACGTTTATCGTACAATTCTGTATTGACGAAGATGAATTCACGACAAACGATGCACCTCCCGATGGAACAGTCGATATTATGCACTCATTGAGTGCACACGAGCTCGCAGAGATATAGCTAGCTCCAATGAAGTTCATCGAAGTAAATGTCGTAACATTACGAAGTGTTACACCTGCACCAACGATCGTCAAACCAGAAAAATCATATGATGCACTTGAAGATGCTGATGCATGTATGTTCCAATAGTACGGACTGGGACTTGAAATGATCGAGTCCTTGTGTGATATCACGTCTAGTGATTTTCCATAGTAAGAAATTCCAATGTCATATGGTGATGCGTGATATGACAACTGTCTCTTTGACGTGTCGTAAATTCTTGGAAACTGCAGTGTTGAATTCAGCAACGCAAAATTTACTTGGTCGCCACCGCCGATCTGGATCGGTGTATATGACAATAGTGAAGATGCTCCAGTTTGCTGAATTGCTGGGAGTCTATAGCTGTTGCCGATCGAATATAGACCATCAACATCAACTGGATAACTTGTGTTGCCACCCGCAACAACTAGTTTATCAATGTGCATTAGCTCAGAAAAATAGAACGACGCAGCACCATTGGGTGTAGATGTAGAAAATAAAACACCAGTTACAACAGCCGAGTTAAATGCCGTTGAGCCTGTGATCGTTGTGACCATTTGGCGTGGATTGATTGCAAACACAGAACGACTGACGCTATCTGGATTTGAATCTGCTGCAGCAATGTGATACGAGAGCGATGCAGATGCACCGTCAACAAACGTCACTATCGTTCCCGTTTGTGATGTTTTTGCAAGGTTTGTAAGTGCGTTACGAGGCGTTGCACATCCAAATGAACATGCCACAGTACCAGAGCTGTATGTCCTTGGTGTCGTAAATCCCAACCTAAATCCCGATGACGACGTCACTGGTGTAAGCGTCGGGGACAAAGTTATAGCACTAGAATATGGATTTATACCGAAGTCCGCGGTAGCCACGGCTGCACGAAAAAATGTGCTCTTGCTACCAATTGTTGAAATTCCTGCCAATGTTCCAGGAAAGATGATACCATTTAATGTACTAAAATGATGAAGTGGCGTTATGACTGTTGCTGGATTAATAGATCGATCGATATAAGCGGGAATTCTGCCACCTGGCGTGTTAGCGATCGCCAATGTCATTCTATTTGTATCCTCGCTCAATGATTGAGTCCATGTTATTCTGGGTGTTGATCCAGAATTACGCTGAAAGCCCCATGCAACCGCAGTGCTAACTGTCGCTGAGTCTTGTGACATAAGGTGATGTACACCAGGATCTGGTAGTGCACTCGTCACTGCGCCGTCGGAAGAGACTGCCCAGATCATGAGACAATCATTTACAGTTGTTGTAACTGCAGAAGATGTAAATTGTGATTGAGGTGCATTACTTGTACTGGCAGTTACATTGAATGGTAGTGTCTGATGTGCATCACCAATAGACAACATCACAGTGTGATGTGCATCTGCATCAGATGACGATGCAATTGGTGCAGCCTCATTGCTTGATGAAGCAAATTTCCACATTATTGCCGACCCAACAGCTGCATTAGCTACTTGTCTATTCAAGACTGCCCAGCCAGAACCAGAAGATATTGCAACATAGGGTCCCACTGAGTCATCTTTTGACAAGATCCAAAGTAGTAGATCATTCGTAATGTGTGTAGGCATTGACGCAGTTACATGTGCTACGTCTGGTATCACTTCTGATGTTGCCCAATCTCTAATGAATGCCATATTTTCCCCGCTTAATTTGTCGGTACACGTTCAACAACTGCATCATCATCATGATAGAACGGTATTCCACCAGAAGTAAAAAGATTGAACGTTCTTATTATGTTTCCATTTGTATCATAGAATATGTGTTGTGATCCAGAGATCAACCAACGACCAAATTCAACATTCCTTACATCTTCAATGGAACTTGAGATCCTAGATGACTTGTTCTGTAGCCACCCCATAGTACCTGACGTGTTGAATCCTGTCGCATTCCAGACACCTGAGACAAGAAGATCATAATCAACACCACCAGCAGATGCAATATTCAGCAATCTGCCCATCGTACCCACTGTGTTGAACGTGCTGGTCGTTGCATTCCAAACACCCGATACAACCGCGGCAACATCAACAGTTGCAACTGCAGCTGCGATATTTGATGCACTATACAGAGTATCACCTGCTGAACCAGATGTCGTATGAAGGTTGACACGCTCATCCCAGACGCCACTGACGATAAGACCACGTGTACCTA
>OFQY01000001.1_pt1 | contig 116734 bp, 211 predicted proteins | sample 1542991 | NCBI WGS metagenome assembly OFQY01 (sample SAMN07774224, study PRJEB24372) | wastewater metagenome | isolation source: Exp Tend VB 10WW | collected 2016-02 | reverse complement strand
CCCCCTCCCCTTAGGGAAACAGCGATTGGCACCAAGGTCGACCTCGGCGGTCCGGCTTGCGAGCCGGGAGCTAGTCACCGGGCGCTTGCCAGGCGTCCGGGGCCGCCTTGGATTTGGAGCCGGGGCACCACCCCGGCTTGTCGGTTCCAGATTAGCTTGAATGCTCAGCGCTTCATGTGACTACCTCTCTTGCCATGCTTAGGCGTTTGGTCGTGTGTTGAGTTCCGGGACCGGCGGTTACTTAACTACCTTAAGCACCGCAAGTGCGATGATGACGACGATGGTCAGTGTGGTGTGGAACACCAGTCCGTACACCAGTGCCACCGCGAAGATTGCTTTCATGATAGGTGGGAACCCCGTTTCCGGGGTTCCGGGACCGCTGTTATGCGGTCGCGCTGAATCGCGCACCTCGACCGCGCAGAATCGACTTGACAATATCGACCGGCATCTTGACGGTCACGGGCACGCCAAGGGCGGTAAAGTCACCGCAACCTGGCAGTTGGGTCTTGGCAACCCGCGAACCGAGCGCGTTTACCGGAGTGACGAGCGTGCCCTCTGCCGAAGCGGTGAGGCGGATATCAGTAACCTTCATGGTTCCTCCTGTTGTCCCTTGGGACATTACAATGGAACCCCGCTAGGCGGGGTTCCGGGACCGGCGATTTAGAACGTCATCCCCATAGACTTGGCGAGATGCTTGGCACCTTCGCGGTCGATTGCGCTAAGGTCGCGCAAGGTCTTGACAAGCCGTTCATCGGCTTTGGGAAGTCGGCAAAGCCGGTCACCATTGAGGCGTTCGGCTTGCGCCGTCAGTCGCTTGACGGCTTGGCGAGTCTGGCGTTGCGTGTATTCCGCAACGGCGTTGTCGATGACTGTGCTTGTCTTAGGCATCGTATCTCCTTTGTCCCTTGGGACAATGTAGAGGAACCCCGCTAGGCGGGGTTCCGGGACCGGCGATTGTGGCTACTTCTTGAAGCCGATATTGGCGGACAACTTGAGAGCGTGCCCGTCGATGTTGACGCCGGGAACTTCCTTGAATCCGCCGGTCGTACCCATCATCCACATGACCTTGCCGGGTTCCGGCTTGCGGGGTGCGCTGAGGTCGAACGTGACGGTGAGCTTGTTGGTCTTGGGGTCGAACTTGTCTACGGTGAACATGAGTGTGATTTTCCTCCGTCCCATTGCTTGGGACATTGATATGGTCTAGGCGTTCCGCTGATTCCGGGACCGCAGTTGTGGTCGTGAAGCACGCCATATACGACGCGCTTTTCGCAGGTCATCGGATGCAAACCCGCATCCTAGCACTAGGGGCGATAGCGCAGCGCATCCGAGGATGCAAAGTGCAATCGTGACACCTAAGATGCCATCAGGGTCAAGTGTGGTTGCCCATTGCCATGCAGTAGGCAGTGCCATCGCGGTGACGAGAATGCCCCAGCCTGCCTTGATAGCAGCGTTCTCTAGGGCACGTTGTAAACCTGTCTTGTTATCTTCCATGATGCTGTCACCCTCCGTGGTGATGCTTTATGGAACCCGCACTAGGCGGGTTCCGGGACCGGGCGTCCATCGGGTACGAGTTCCTTGAGTTCGGTCACGGTGTACCCTGTGATTTTGGAAGTGAGTTCCACCATGTCATCCATTGCAGCGATGATTTGCTTGCGCACCTCATCGGTGTAGATATCGGAGCGCAGTACATAAGCGTACTGTTCTCCGATGGACTGTTTAATCTTCTTGATGTCCATGATAGGTGGGAACCCCGTTTCCGGGGTTCCGGGACCGGCTAGACTTCGGCTAGAAGTTTGTCCGCCATATCCAGCGCATCTTCGAGTTTTCCCTCGAAGTCCTCGACTCCGATTTCCATACCTTCGGCATCGTAGGTGCCGACCATCCAGGTTCCAAGGTCGTTTTCGGGAATCTCGGATTCGTGGCACACCAGGACATAGCATCCGTTCGGATTGTCCTTTCGGAAATGATGGCAACCACCACCTGAGTGCCAGATATGGAATCCTTTCGACTTACCGATTTTCCCGAGCGTCGATTCAGCGATTGAATCCAACCACTTGAAGAAGCGGTCGGCGGAGTTTTCGAGTGTTTCGCTCATGTTAGGTGGGAACCCGCTATTGCGGGTTCCGGGACCGGGGAACCCACGCCATGAGTGCGGGGTCGATTTGCTTGTGGTACTTGCGGACTATTCGGACTCCAGTCCAGAACTCATCGTTGGTAAGTTCTGACTGATAAGCCAGTCGCTTGCCCCTGCCTGAGTCCAGTTTGTTGAATCCGCATCCATCATGCGACTTTGCGCCGTCGCAGATACCAGCGAGTACCTTCAGGATTGTATGGACTGCATCGTACTCGTGCGCCCATTGCATCCATTCCGCTCGCGGTACTTTCGCGCCGGAGGACAACCGGCGTCGAATGTACTCGTTTGACTTCGCTCGATGCCGGCAGATTGCCTTGGCATCGTCGTCCTTCAGCCATGTTTCCATGATTGTATGGAACCCGGACTATCCGGGTTCCGGGACCGCGCCTTCGCGCTTGATTGTGACGGTGGTTGATGCTCCCCAAATGCGAGTGCCTACCGGTTTGTTCTTGTAGTGCCCTTCAACGCACATCTTGCCACGCGGTGTATTGACCGCAACATATGGCGCACGGGTCACCGTGAACCCCGAACCTACCAGGACATCGCCCGGTAGCAAGTGCCTTACTGTGGTTTGCATATCAACCTCCTAGTTGAGTGTACCGTCGCGTCGAATATCGCCCCATGCCAATGCTTGGCGGCCGACCTCTTCCAAGTCAGACGGGTCGATATTGTACCCCTCGCGAATCATTTTCTGCGAGAAGTTCTTAGTGATGATTTCGCCCAGCTCTTTGAGCGTCTTGACCGGCTTTGCTTTCGGCATAAATGAAAAAAGTCCCGGAACCGAAGTTCCGGGACCGCGAGTTTTACGCTACCTCTTGGAAGTTGTCAGAGCGTTGCATGAGCGCCCATTGACCATCCACCAGGTTCATCTGGTACTGTTCACCGTCCTCATCCTCAGCTTCAAACTCGGCTGATACTGGGTTAGTGGCGACAATCGCCTTGAGGAACTCAGAAACCCGAAGTCTTGGTTCGCTCATGTACTCCATGTCAACCTCGGCTGTGACATCACCCTGGTAAGCGACAAGGTCGTATGCTTCATCCAAGTGCGGTCGAAGTACCTTTTTGGCTTCGACTGCGGTGTCTTGGTCGGCATACTTGATGCAACCGTTGAACCCAGCCTGCTTTGCACCTTCAAGGCTATGCTCGAAGGTGGATTCCATCTTTGATGTTTTCCACATGCTTTTGTGATTTGTTGGTTGTTTGAGTTCCGGGACCGGCTTAGTCGTCGTTGCTCAATATGGTGACGATGACGCTTGCAACCGTCCACCAAAAAGCACCATAGAATCCCCAGAACATCGCACAGAACAGCATCCCGATGATGAACATGCATCCTGAACCTTGTAGACTCATAGTTTTACTCCATTACGCCGCATACGCATACACCTGCGCTTTCGACTTCTTGTGTCGCTTCATGGCGGCCTGCACATATTGTACATTACCGTCGACTTCAATTGCAAGTATTCGGCACACTTCTGCGGCCGATTTGGTCTTGCTGATGGCTTTTCGCTCGGCTTTTGTGATTTCGTTCGCAGGAATGCCGAGTGTTGCTGCGATGCGTTGAATCTTGTTCATGAAGCAAAAAAGCCCCGGAGCCGAAGCTCCGGGGCCGGTTCAGGGTTACCTGTGTACCTTAGCGTGGTTGATGGACTCACCGAATAACATCGCTGTCAGGTCATCCAGCAAGGCTTGGCGCATCTCGCCAGGAACCTTCCAGTTGTTGCCAACGAAGGTTTCCACGGCGGAAATCGCCTCATCAACACCTGCTGGTGTCGGTTGGAACCACGAGAACGGGTCGAACCCTTCGACCTCTTCGCCATCTTCGAAGATGGACGCGAACACATGGTTCAGTGGTCGGTCGACACCGAGAACGACTTCGAGGTTGCCTGCTTGAGTAGTGTGTCTGCTCATGTCTTACTCCTTTTGTGGTTTGCGCGGTTCCGGGACCGCTACTTTGTGAACGAGTGCCCACAGTCAGGGCACTTCCATACCTTGACCATTTGCGCCGGTCCGGTGTGGCTAAGTGTGGCACCGCGAAAGTCACCACCAACGAGTTGGTTCTGGAGTGCTTCACCCTCTTTCATGGGCACATTACACTTCTTGCAAAGTGGAGTGCGCACCAAGTTGATATCAGCCACACCAGAAGGTGTCATGACGACTTCGTACAGGTCGCGGACACCCTGGATGACGCGCTTGCCGGCGTTGAGTTGTGTAACAGCACGCTTGACCAGTTCACCGATGTCGCCGCGCTCATTGAAAAAGATTGCGCCGAAGGGTTGAACTCGGTCGTTGTGCGTGATGTACCAGCTTCCAGGTCGCTCTTGATTTGCTTTCCACATGTTGAATAAGCCCTTACCCGGATTAGGTTCCGGGGCCGTTCTTCTTGACCCAATCCATGACCTGTTGGACAGTTAAGGTGAATCCATCACGTGGCAGGTTAGCAATCACATCTGCCTTGAACTGCATATACAGCTTAGCGGCTTGTGGTTGAGTCAGTCCACATTCTCGTAGGATACACCACGCCAATTGACTTGGTCCGGAACCACCATATCCCCATTCGAGACCGGTAGGTGAGTGATTTTTCTCATCCAATCGCCAGTCAATTGGTTCCTTGTGTTTGATGTTGAATTCATCCGGCGGCTCAACACCAAACACCATAGCCTGGACTGTCCAGACCTCTCCCTTGTGACACACTGAGAAGCTACCGCGTTCGCCCTTGAACTCAGTTATCAATCTTGCCCCCACTTGCCGTTCTTGGCATCGCGCTCTTCGCGCTTGCGTCTGGCACGGGAGTTCTCCTCCAGCCTATGTGGCTTTGAGTGAGCCCGTGTGAACGGCACCGGAGTGTACGATGGCTTGGGCGATGCTTGTTTTCGCTTCTTGCTCATGATGTTGTGGTTATACCTGAATTGAGGTTCTGGGGCCGGGCTTAGTTGCCCGGCCAGCCGATTCCAGGGAAGTTGTAATCACCAGCCCTAAAAGCATCTCGTTCGGCTTCTTGTGCTTCTTTGTACTTCGGGTGTTGTTTTTCCGAGTCCTTGCATTCCATACAGATGGTCTGTGTGTTGAACATGGACATGGTGGTGATGTTGGTTGGCTTGCCGCAGCGTTCGCAGTTTTGCATGAATGAAAAAAGCCCCGGAACCGAAGCTCCGGGGCCGGTCGGTCACTGTTGCGGGATGTACGGCACGGTTGCCTTGCATCCGCTGTTGAACGACAAGAAGCCAGTTGCGCATTGAGCGTTGATTTGCCGTTCCACGACATTCGGTCCGTTGTCCGTGTCAATGGTTGCGGTGCAACTGATGTAGCCGTCGCCGTCGCTGTCAACGTTCGTACAAGCCACGCCGATGATTTCACGACCGGGGTACAGCTTGCCTACATACTCTCGCATGGAGTCTTCTGCTGCTGCGCCACGTCCAGAGCAACCGCGCACGACACCAAATAGCAGTGCAATGACGATGAATACGATGAGGACGCAAACGATTAGTTCGATGAGTGTGAATGCTTTTCGCATGATGTTTTGTTTCGAGTTGATGTTGGTTCCTGGGCCGCCTACGGCTTTACAACCTTAGGCGGCGTTTGTTGAGCGACGCCCTCGATGTGGATTGTTCTACAACACCGAGGGCAGTCAAACAGGATGGCATATCGCGTTCCAAGTGGCCTTTGCTTGATGTCACGCGGCACCTGAGCCTTGCAATGTGGACACTGGAATTTGAGTACCATGATGTTTATGCCGCAGACATGCGGCGATTCCGGGGCCGGGGTTCTTCGCACCTTTCGCGCTTCTTCAGCTTTCGAGTGCTCCAAACATCGACAAACGGTATATCGAGCAACAAGGATACCTCAAAGCGCCCTTGTGCGTTATCCACGTCGTCTTGTGTGAGCTTGACTGCTTCCAGTTCACCTTCACAATGCTGATATGCATACCAGCCTGGTCGTGTTGGTGGATTGTATGTGAGTCTAAGCGGCTTCCTTGGCTTTGGCATAAGTGAAAGAAGCCCCGGAGCTTTGGCTCCGGGGCCGGGTTATCGTCTACATGGTGGAATATGGTGCCTGCCCCAACGCCACCCATGCATGATTTCGTCGTCGGTGACAAACCCACAGAACTGAATAAGGTTTTTGAAACGCTCTCTGAGTTTCCAGTTCATGGTTATTGGCTGTTAAACGCCTCTCTGAGACGCTCCAGTGCTTGCTGGTGACGTTCGACACCTGTTGAGTGCGTCGAGCCGTCTGCGACGTCTTGTGGCGTATCGAACGACGAGTCGTAGTAGATATCCGCAGCACCAGTGCGCAACACCTCTTCGATGGCTTCGGCTAATCCCATTTCAACTGGCATCTAGTTCCTCCTTTGTGAACCTGTTACGGACGTTTCTCGAGCATCGCACTCCAGCCCTGTGATGACCGTATGCCTTGCTTTCGCTGTTGCCCGTCATGTTTGAGCGGTTACCTGTAATGGCATGGGTCGACCGCTTGCATTTCTTTCGTTTGTGGTTCGCCATTGAATTGGTGGGAACCCCGTTTCCGGGGTTCCGGGACCGGGTCGGTTTAGATGCGTCCATCTGGTGAGATGCACTCCTTGAATGGCTTGGGTGTGAAGTGGGCGTCAACCTCGACACGGGGAATGCCCATGAACTTGAGCGACTCCAGTTCAGCAAGACTTGTGTAGCCCCATTCAGCACCGCCTTCTCGACCTTGACCGTATAGGTCGCAATAGCCATAGATGACCCTTTCTTCTGGGTCGAACTCAGCGACAAGCCAGGTTGCTGCGCTATTTAATGCAAACAAACGAGCGTGCATCACTTTGTCGTCAGTATCCACCTTTTCGGTGGCATAGAGTGGCGGGATGTTGCTTGGAAGTTTCAGCATGATAGAAAACCAAATCGTCGTCTTGGTTCCGGGGCCGGATTCCTGACTGCTCGCCGGAACTGCTCTTCATATGCCCATGAGCATTCATAGGGCAACAGTGGGTAATCCTTGCGGCCGCGTTTTGCAGCAGCCTTGCGTTCACGCTCATGTCGTGCCCTGGCCTTCACGCGGATAGCCTCGAGCTTGGCTTGTTCTTCTGGGGTGAACTTGAGTGATTCTGGGATGATAGCCATAAATGAAAAAAGCCCCGGAGCCGTAGCTCCGGGGCCGTTAGGACTAGGACAGACACAATCCGGGCGCATTGAACCAACTCAAGTCTTCACGTGTCGGTTCTGGTAGTGGCTTGCGAATCACACCCTGAAGCCGATTGTACTCGATGCACTGGTCTTCCATACCAAAGTCAATCATCCAATAGTTGTGTTCATGGACGGCTTCGATGAACTGCTGATGCAACTCTTCTGCACCAGCATTGCGTGCGCGTTGGCGCTCGGTGCGTCGCAGGGCACGCTTGGCTGCTTGGCGATGACGGCGAGAATCAGGTCCCTTGAAGTTACCGAATGCAGGATTGCAGCAGGAGCAGTGGAAGCCACCAACGCCGGGGCGAGCTTTGTGCAAAGTGTAAAGTGCCTTGTCCATGATGTTTTGATTTGTTGGCGAAGGCGGCTCCGGGGCCGCCTTACACCATTTTGCAGAGTTCAGAAACCGAAGCCCATCGAAGGTCTTCGTACACATAGGCTGTATCCCACTCGTTGCGGGTGCCTCGTGGCATACCCCGACCGTATCCGCCACCAGTAAGTTCGAGCTTGTCGCCTTGACTGTAGGCGATTGCCCAGGTCCCTGGCGTGTTGCGCCATACAGTCCATTGCACGCTGTTCTCTGCGCCCTTCATTGCATCTTCGATGCTGAAGTACTTTTGACCAGTTTGCCAGTCAGGACCGGCGTGGAACTGAGGTTTCGCTTTTGCCATATTATGCCTCGATTGGTACTCGGTGTTTCCTGATTCTGAACGGTACACCAGGTTCGTTTTCGCGATGCTCCTTCAGGGCAGCACGGGCATCCTTACGGTTCTCTTCGCAGGTGACGACTTCCCAGCCGTCACCATAACCATAGTTCCCCTCGATATCGAACTCGTCGCGGGTTTTGCGTTTGTAAGGCATGTTGATTATCCAGGCGCGGGTTCTGGTTCCGGGGCCGGCACGAACTTGTCGAAGGTCTCGAAGTCCATGAAGCACATTCGATGCTTCAGCACATCGGCGGCCGCATCTGGTGGAAAGATTTGCTCTACTGCATCGGGATTCAAGACCAGGTATCGCCCTGTCGGATAGACGCCTTTCTGCATCTCCGGCTGATTCTCCGACTGCGGAGACATACCAGCCTCAATAAGCGTGATACCCTGCGCCCAATGCCCCTTGCACTTGTCGCAGGGTTCATACGAGATAGCACCGCAGTGCATACCCGCTTCCCTGTCGTTCGGCAACCTGCCAAACAGCACAAGCATGTTCATGGCTTCTCCGCACCAAAAGCAGGTGGGGATGCTTGGGTTTACGCCGTGTTTTGGTGAAAGTTTGATGCTTCCCATGATGTTTTAGATTGAACCTCCGGTCGGTTCCGGGACCGCGGCATAATGCCACGTTAAGCCCGGATTTAGTGGTCGGTCTGAGTTACCAAGCGCGTTCCAGTGCCTGATAATCTCATTGAAGATGTGCTCGGTACGAGTGTACACGGTGGTTGTTTCTACGTGTGCGACTTCACCGAATCTCTTAGCAGTTCTGATGTACTGGAACTTCTTCCAGTATCTGAACCTTTCAGGTGCTTGGCTATCGCGTTCGAGGTCTTCTTTGCTCGGCGTGTGTGTCCAGTCGAAACCGTGTGTCATGAAGTAAAAAAGCCCCGGAACCGTAGTTCCGGGGCCGGTGGCTCACCAAGGTATCTCGTAGCTTGGTGTATGCCATAGTTCGAGGTCGTTACGCTGGTACTTGACTCTCAAGGTTAGGCGGTCGTCTAGTTCGACGCCTTTCAGCGCGTTTACAGCGCGTTCTATCCTCTCGAACATGAAAGCAACGTCGCAACCGTCCATGTGTGGATAGAATCGCCGTCGTGCCCGTCTGAAGCCGATTCTAAGCCAGTTTTGAGCGTGGGGTATCCATGCCCGCGCCTCTTCTAGTTGCTCTTCATCAGCACCAAACTCGTCCTCTCCGTACTTGTCGATGTATTCGAGTACGAGTGGCGCGACTGCTTGAACGATAGCCTCTTCTCGTTCGTAGTCTTCACCGTATACGCCCTGGTCTAGTCTTAGCGTTTTAGGTGCAGGACTAAGCCAGTAGTGTTCTTCACCGAAAGCATGGCGAAACAGTTCGCTAAACTCGTATGAGAGCACCTCTTCAGTGGGTCGATTGTTGAACGCAGCAGACAGGCTACCGCGACCGAACATCATAGCACCAAGTGCTATAAGTTCGTCGTGTGGTTGCTCGCCGCCGTGTGGCATCTCTTCCAGTACGTCATGCGCTACACCGCTACCGTTCATAGGGTCGAAATACGGCTTAGCGTCCAGCACCCAGCCGGAATACCCTCGGTCTTCGTTGTGTTTGTAGGTGAATACGTGGAACATGATAAAGCAAGAAAGCCCCGGAGCCGAAGCTCCGGGGCCGGGTTCTCATCTTCGAACTGGGTCGTCCTTGCGTGTTTTGAGTGGCTCGGCGTCTTCGTCTGACAACCAGTGCTTACTGCGGCCATTCTCGATTGCAGCAACGTAATAACGCTTGCCGTGTACTCGTGTTGGCACTTCGTAAAGACCCACATGGTGGAACAAGAACTCCGGCGCACCTGTCGGGCTGTTCGAGTGGGGGTCTTGCTTCCATGAGTTAACTAGAATCCTGCCTGGTTCGACTGTCAGCATGATTACCTCTTGCTAGTGTAGACAATGTTCAGCGGTGTGCTTTTGTCCAACTCTAGTTCGCAGTTTGACCAGTCACCACCACCGGGTATATTCACGAAGACCTTTGCATCTTTGGGCAACCTCAGTGCCTTGAGGATGTCGGCGGCCGACATGGTCACGTGCTTCGTTGTGGTTTTTGTGATTGTGGTTTTTATTGGCATGATAGTTGTTGCGCCCCGGAGTCAAACTCCGGGGCCGAGCGCGTAGATGAGACCGTCATCGCCGCGATACAGGTCACACTCACCTACGACGTGTGAAGCATCGGTGAGTAGCGTAGCGGCAGGGTCTGGCCAGTCACCATCCCAGAAGCCGGCACCGTGTCGATTCCTCGTGAGTGCGAAGTCGTGCCCGGCTTGTGAATAGTTGCCGTCGAAATGCTCAGAGTTGAAGAGCTGGAAGTTCTTACAGTCATACTCAATCTTCGCCATGAGTTCTGGACTGATTTCATCGACGCTGGCTTCCTTTCCAAGAGGACTCTCTGGGTCGCCCGACGACGACCAGAGAAGTGCCTCGACGTATGCTTTTGTGAATGTGTCCATGAAGCAAAAAAGCCCCGGAGCCGAAGCTCCGGGGCCGGTGGCTTATCCTACTGCCATTTCTCGGCAGTAGCGATTCGCGAAGTCTTCGCGCTGGCGTTCCTTGCCAGTCCAATCGGCAAGTGCAATGACGCGTCGGAAGACTGCGTTAGATACCTCATGGTTGCAGCATCGCGTCCATGATGAAAGGCACTTGCACAACTTATGAAATGACGCGAGTCTAGCTTTTTCGCCAGTGTCAAGTCCGTTCATATCGACCACTACAGATTCTGCAATAGCCAGAACGTCTTTCCAGTCCGCATTCAGACCTGGATTATCCATGCAAGTTCCGCTCATGTCGCACAGCTTGCTTGCGTACATAACCGCAATCGGGTTGCTAGGTCCCCAGTTCTCCATCTTCCAGAGACGGATGAAAGAGTGCAGGACTCCGCTCGGATTGCAAGCATCTTGCACAATGCAGGCATCATAGCACTGCATGGGTACTGGCGTCTTGAAACGCCAGACTTGTGCCTCAACCCAACCAGTGGGAACCCGTCGACCGGTGTCCTCGAACAGACCGGAGTCCAAGGCAGCCTTGGCAATCTCCTCGTTCTCACTCCAGGTCTTGGCAAGAAACTCGCCTTCGCCCAGCTTGGCACCCTCGACATTCACCGAGAGGGTTGCGAGCGGTTCGCCGTTCTCGCACTCAAGAACGACAGCAGTGGCACCATTGTTCTGATAGGTGCTGGTGCGAACTGTTGCCAGTCCGTAGTTCGTTTGGATGTGACCGATGATGTCCATGATGATTTGGTTTGCCCCGGAGTTGAACTCCGGGGCCGGTGGTTCAGAACGTTCCGAACGCCCTTTCGATGGGTTGAACCTCTTCCCTCGGTGGTAGTTTTGTGGCTTGGTACTCAGCTTCAAACTTGTTCATGTGCTTGATAATCTCTCTTACCAACTTCGGCATGAGTGCTAGTTTTGAGATAGCAAACTCAGAGCGATTGTGATGGTTTTGGCGACATAAACCCATGATGGTTTGTGATGCGTATGCCACAAGTTGCATGAGTTCAAGCATCTTCAAGCGTGCTCGGTATACATGCAGGTATGGTCGTCCTGGCTGCGGTGGGATGGTGTTGTCTTTACCAGCAAGCAACTTTTCGTATTCAAGCTGTGACTGTACCCATTCTTCGAGGGCCGCGTCGGTTGCCTCATCAAGGCCGCGAACAGGCGTTAGCCCAACAGCAGTTTTGTAGATTGCTTCAATAGCCGCAAGTCTGCGCCGGCGTGCTTCCACCCACTTGAGATTCTCGTCTGTGCTGTGTTTTGGCTCCATCTGGCGCTCTACTTTGTACTGCCTGATGGACAGTTCATTGTAGAGATACGCACTGGTCATTACTTGTGACCATTCCTCGACAGGAAAACCCTTGATGTCGATGGTGCGATTTGCCTCATCGAAGGTGATTTCGATTCCTTTGACTCGATTGAATTCGCTCATGGTGTTTTGGTTTGCCCCGGAGTTGAACTCCGGGGCCGGGTCGTTCAGACCGTCGCGAAGAAGTCCGCGAATCGGCATAGCGTGTGGTAGGTCTGAATCGACATGCGCACGCCACCTCGTGGGATTCCAGACCGCATGAACCAAGCGTAAATCTTGAGATACCATGCGGACATAACCTTGCGTTCAGCCTCGGTGAACGTCTTCAGGTACTCGCGCCGTACTCGGCCGTACTCTTTCTTGTCGTACATCTCGACAATCACACCGAGCCGGCGTAGTTTAGTCTCACCGAACAGCGTGATTACCTTGAAGTCTGTAACGTCTTCCTTCCCTTCTACATAGTCCATTGCTTCCTCCGTGTTGAGCCAAGGTGTTGGCCTGCTGAGTATCTGCGTCATCAGTGGTTCTTCTGGTCCGCCCTGCCGCATGTTTTCGTACCTGCGATTGCTCATGAATGAAAAAAGCCCCGGAGCCGTAGCTCCGGGGCCGGTGGTTATGCGCCGTATGATGCCAGCGTCGCTTCAGCACGTTCCTTCATGGCGCGTGCGTTGGCAATGTCGGCGTCTCTGGCACGTTGCACGATTCCGGCGATAAGGTCTTGACCTTCGTCGGATTGCAACCACCTCTGGAACTGCCGTTCGGCGTCCGAGTAAGTGTACTCGGGGTCACCGTAGCACGGATACCTGAGAGCATTCTCCACCCATGCCAGTTGCTTGGCAGGCGTCTCGAACCACTCGCCATAGAACCCCTCGATGTTGTAGTGGGCAATATGGCTGAACGTCATGCTCAGCCGGTTGTAGAGCACCTTGCTGAACTTGGTGCGCTTGAACCCAGACCGCATGAGGTCTGCCAAGTCGTTCAGGAACTTTGCCTTAACATCCGTGGTATCCCACTGGGTAGGCGTAAGGTTTTCGGTGGTGAATTTGTATTTGCTCACGATGTTTGCTCCTGTTCGATGTTGGATTCCGGGGCCGGGGTCAGTTCCCACTCCCATTTTGCAGCAGTGCGTTGACTTTCGTCAAACAGCACAATGATTCGGTGTGTCAGACCCTCGAGTTCAATACCAGAGGTGTCTACGCGTTGCACAGTACAAGGCACCTTCAGCGGACCGAAGAGTGCCTTGTCGCCTTGTTTGAACTTGCTCATATGGTCGGTAGTCGGATGCACGGCCGATTCCTGGGCCGCAGTCAGCTAGGCCAGAAGTGGCCGAGTGCGAGAATGACCGCAGCGATGTAAACCCAGACCTTGGCGAGTTCGGCGTTCGTCGCCGCTTGCTCGCTGGTGCGGTTGCCCACTGCGATAAAAAGTGCCACTGCTAAGCAGAGGATACAGAGTACGATAAACGTGATTCCCATGTGTTGTGTTACAGACAGATGTCTGCCTCGTTCTTGACCTTGTCGTACACCTCGTCGGTGGCGACAAAACTGATTACAGCGTCTTCGGAGTCGAAGTTGCTGGACACCACTTCAACTTGTGACGCCCCGCACTTGCCGATTTCGTACACGGCGTTATCTAGGTCGCCGTCGTGTTCGATTTCATAGACTCGGATTCTTCGCGTTTTTGCTTCGCTCATGATTGAAATGGAACCCCGTTTCCGGGGTTCCGGGACCGGCTTACTGGATGTCCAAGTCCTGAATCTTCAGGCTGGAGTTTCCGTCGGGTACGGTGTCCACCACCATGAATCCGATTTTTGCCAGTTTTGCACCCAGCTTCTTCAGCTTGGTGACAACCGACTCACGTCCGACTTCGGACATATCCACCGTCTTGACAACCTTCACGGCGGTCGGTTCGTTGGTTTCGAGCCACTTGATAGCCTCATTGGAGTTGGTCACGACGACCTGTCCAGGCTTGTCCTTGAGTTGCACCTTCCAACCCTTGCCTTCGATGAACTTGCGATGCTTGCTCACGGGTAGGGTGGAGTTGACTCGCTCCGTTTCGTCTTTGGTGAAGGTGAGGAAGTAGGGCTTCAGCTCCGCTTCAACCGCATTCGCGTCCTTGCGTGCATTCGCTTCGGCAGCCAGCTTGGCGTCAATCTGTCGCTTCATAGCAAGCTCTTCGTCGGTGAGGGCACCGAGTGCGTTAGCTTCCAGTCGAAGTTCCCGAATGAAGTCAGCGGCGGCGTCTGCTTGTGCAAGCGTAGTCCACGGCTTCTTGGTGAGATTCGCCACGGTAGCGGCGATGTTTTTGGGTAGCGTGTTTGCTTCCATGATTCTTTGTTTCGATGTTTTGAGTGATTCCGGGACCGCGCTACTCGCCCAACTGGGCGAGCAACGCTTCAGCAAGTGCCCTTGCTGATTCCTTGTCGAGTGACAACTCGAATGATGGCATGAGTTCTCCGCGACGCTTGAGGTTCTTCAGGTATCCGTAGACTCGGATGTTACCTGTCGGTTCGCTGGTGCGGAAGTCCTTCTCGGCATAGACGTGCATATGATTGAGCGACATGGCTTGTCGTGCCGTGCTCATCATTGCGCCCATATTTACCGGAGTCAGAGGAGAACCAAGCCATTTCTCGATTGCCACCTGTGCTTCTGCGTCATTCTTAGATAACGCCAGCATTGACCTTGGGTCGCCACTGTTGGCACGTGCTACGAGTGCTTCGTGCATCCTGTCCCAGTTAACGCTTCCGGCGAACTCGGTGATTTCTTGCGTTGTGATTCCCATGATTGAAGGATTCTCCCCTTGACTTGATTCCGGGACCGCTACGCCTCTAACGCCTCAATGACGAGTTCGGCAGAGTAGGCGTTTTCGACTTCACGGTCGTGTGCTTCTTGCATGGCGTCATCGAATCTTGACAATGCCTGGTCGATTGCATTTGAAGCGTTGATAGCATCAACAAACTGTTGAGCGTCCTCTTCGCCTGCCAGTACATAGGCAATGTGCTTCGATGCCAGTTCCTTAACGGCTTCGAGCGCGTCTTTCGCGCCGTTCGCCATTTTGAGTTCGGTGCTGGTGTCTCCGTCTCGACTTCCAAGTGCGATGGCATAGATGGTTGGCATGATTTAAGTCCTCCTGTGTTTCTTGATTCCGGGACCGGCTACGGATTGGTGCGCCAAATACAGAACGATGTCTGACCATTGTTGGCATAGCCGAATCGGTCTTTGGCACTCTGCAATGCTGATTCCATGTCAGTGTCGTCAATGTGAACCCATGCAGTGTAGCATCCTGATTCACGGAACATCACGGTGTAGTTCGTTAGCATGAATGAAAAAAGCCCCGGAACCGTGGTTCCGGGGCCGACGCCTCAAATATGAGGCAGGTGTACTGGTAACTTGATGACCTCGGCAGCCAACTTGCAACTTGCCTTATTGCGCTCGTCGTAATGCTCTAGGTCGTTCCACTTGGCAAGTTCGTTACAGAACGCTACGAACGCCCTCATGGTGTTCTGTTGCAGAGTGCGGTGGTCGCTACCAAGCACCTGTGCAAACGTCGCGTAGTCGAATCCCATCTCGTTGACCGAGTTCGACAGCGATTCAGCAGCGGCGATTGCGCGAATGGCACCAGCCTGATAGGCTTCGCCTTTCTTGTTGAGGATGTGGGAGTACTTGCTCCGAATGTGTGATGCTTGTTCGTCGGTAACTTGGAACATGATGGTTGTCTCGATTACTTCGCTGGTTCCGGGACCGCGTCGGATTGCGGAATGATTCGGATTCCTTCCTTGTCAGGCTTGCGGATTCCATGGTCTCGCAAGAAGTCTCTGGCAGACTTAGGATTCTTGAAGCGCTGGATTTTACCAGTGGCATCCAGAACGTACTCGTTATTGGCTTGTGCTATGACGTACATGCTAGGTTATTGTACCTGATTCTCTGGCACTCCAGCCCATTGCAGGAGTTCGACATCACCAGGTTCGATGGAGTCCGCAAGGGATTGCAGTTCGCAGATTTCACCATAGCTGATGTTCTCTGCTCGAATCGCTTGTCGCAACTCTTCCAGCCGTTCTTTTGTGTTTGGCATAAATGAAAAAAGCCCCGGAGCCGAAGCTCCGGGGCCGGTCATCCAAGATAGATACGGGCAATCTGTTCGCCCGGCATCTCTTCGCCAACCCTGGCGATAATCTCGGCTTCCAGTGCCGCTCGGTCTCTCTTCCCCTGATAGCGGATGTGTCCTTCGTAGGACACACCGTTCTTCAGGATTACCGTGAAGCATTCCTTTTTGGGAATGATGAGGTACCAGAGTACCAAAGCGATTACGGTCAGCAGTAGTACGTATTCTATCTCCTGCCACACTCCTTGAGGATGTCTGGACCCTGCACGAGCACACCGCTGATGTCATCCAGGTAGGTGTCGCCAAGGTCGAACGAGCCGTGGGTCATCGGAGAACTGACTGCACAGAACGCAGAAGCGTTCTGGTTCTTGGCAGCGTTCGCCGGTGCCTGGTTCAGCTTCAGGATGCGATATTCCCAAGTGCCATCTCGGTAGATAGCGTAAGGGTCGTCCTGCTTTCGAGTTTTGCCGTATGGGTTTGCCATGATGTTTGTTTAGTGGGTCATCTCGATTCCGGGGCCGCGTGCAATCATCACCGCGCTCCGAACTGGTTCAGGCAGCACGCCGATATTCGCGAAAGCGTCAGCTTCAGAGATGTCAAGAGTCGGGCTTGGTAGGCTGAAGTGAATACCAGCACCGACCCATCCGCCTTGGTCGACTTTGAACACCGAAGTGTTATTGCCCTTAACTGCGGCCCAGATATAGTTCCATCCGCTACGCAGGCCTACGCCGTCGTGCCATGATATTGTCTGCACGGTGAGGATGACTTCTGGGTCGATTTCACAACCCTGGACCAGTGAGAATGCTTCTCTGATTGTCATGATAAAAGTGGTGGCCCCAGGGAGGAATCTGGGGCCGGGTCGGCTCAGCCGGCGACCACTCCGGCGTCGCTTTGAAACAGTCGAACTCGCCATTGGGCAAGTTGTTCGTTATTGTCAATCTCTTCAGCAAGTGCGTCAGAAAGTCCAACAAAGGTGTCCACGACGTACTTGGTGTCGTCTTCGCTCCTGTTGTTCGGCATATACGAGATAAACCTCCGCGCTTGCTTGAGCGTGTCTTGGTTCTCGAATATGAGATTGGCCAGGACATCCGAGATATGACCTTGCAGTTCCCTTCGAAGAATCTCTGGGAACCTGCTTGCCTCGCCAAACACGTAGTATGGCTCGAATGTTGCCTGGTCTGTGGTGAGTGGCCAAACGATTGCTTGTCTCATGCTCATATCAAACTCCGATTGTCTCGTTACCGGGCCGCGATTGTGTGAAGAGAAAATGCTTCTCGCGGCCGTAGTTCTCGAATCCTACGTTCGCCACAACCCAGAACTCATACTCTCCATCCTGTACGAGCTCGATGATGTCACCGACCGACACGCTAGGTGCCATGCGGTTCTGGACTTCGTTTTGCCCATAGTGGAAGATAGCATTGAGGAACCCAAGGCGCACGCCTTCTGGACCGTGGGTGGTGTACTTGGACTTGTTATCCTCGACCACCGAATCGGGTAATGTGACTTCGCGAATAGTGGCTGGTGCGCCACTCCAAAACTGGAACACTCTGAATGTCATTGAATCTTCTCCAAGCTGCTAATCTTGAACGTTTGCAGGCGACCTGATGCCATTCTCACCTTTGCATTCCAGTTGCGCTCTCCTGCGCCGGTGCCAGAGGTGAACAGCTCTTCGATGACTCCTTCGTCGCCCTTGTTTGCATATGGCCCCTCTCGGCGCGTGATGTCGCGCTTGAGTATAACCTTGTCGTTTTGTTTCAGCATGATGTTTTGTTGCGCCCCGGAGTTCGACTCCGGGGCCGGTGATTCAGCTTGCGGCGAGAAGCTCAGGGATGCTGACCAGGAACTCGTCTGTCGGAGTAATATCGACATACGTCCGCTTGCCATGATAGTTCCTATGTCGGAACTGGTGAACCCAGGTCGTGCCTTCGGTCAGCCACGTTCCCATGTACTGCCAGACTTCGTACCCAGAGACATGATTCTCATACTGCTTGTAGAGATTGCTCCATGCCTTCTCCCATTCGGGTGACTTGTCATCAATGAAGATGAAAGGAACTCCGCTGCCGGACTTGATGAGTGTGCCTTGATTGCTCATGATGATAGTTGAGCCCCGGAACCGAAGTTCCGGGACCGGTGGCTTACCAGTATGCCAGAGGGTCTTGCCAGTCTGGGTAGGTCTCATTCAGCCATTCCTTGGCTTCATTGCCTAGCTCTTCGCGCCTGCTGTAGCGTTCCTTTGGTTCGTCGCACTCAAACTCGATGATGTGGACTGGTTCTTGTCGCATTGAACCCTTGTCATACACCGAGATGCGCAGTAGGTTATCGGGCTCACCTTCTTGGCTGTCATAGCAGTTGACGCTGAACCTTCTGCATAGTGAGATATGTGCGTCACGGTCGTAAAACGCCGCCTTATAGAACATCTGGGCTCGAATGCGCCCTTGCTCATCGCGCAAGTCTGACCACATCGAGTGGCTAGTTGGCCGCAACTCCCAACCCTCTGGCATGGTGACGTTTACGAACAGGTCATCGGCTGGCTCACCGAAGACAAAGCCCAGTTTTTCCCAGACCTCTCGGTTGTTGGCTGTGCCATTGATAGGCAGTGCTTGTGCCCTACATGAATCCTTCTGGCCTTGCTTCTCTTGATTCTTGATGGCTTTATCTAGGCTCGCGCTGCCAATCATGTCAAGGAATACCGGTGCGGCACCGGCTGGAACTCCGATGGCTTCGTCTAGTGGTGTGCGTTTCATAGTATGAGTTTGTTCTTGCGCTCTCTTGCGCTGGTGAATCGACTTACCAGTTCTCCATCCTTCACGCCGTCGATAAAGCGTGTTAGGTTATCTCGAAGTACGATTGCTTCGTCTCGCGTTAGCTGCACGTCGCAATACTTCATTCTGACATCAAACGGTGCCCCAGCGGGGTCAAAACTGAGCTGTAAGCAGTGATGCCGGCCTGTTATTCTGGTCAGGAACTTTCCAGATTCCGGGCCGCAAAAGCGCGTCAGAGTGATTTTGTCTCCCCGGATTGAACCAGGTCCAGATTCCATGAATGTGAATGCCATAAAGCAAAAAAGCCCCGGAGCAGAAGCTCCGGGGCCGGGTTCACGAGAAGATTTGGCCAATCGACAGTTTCGTAATGCTGACGCTGGCCCTGAGCATGTCTAGGAACTGCTGGCCAGTCATGGTTCGGCCGTACTCATCGACTACCAACTGCATCTCGGCAGGTGCTTGGCGAGCGATGTGATAAACCTCATCGGGCCAGTTCGCCCACGAGAACGTGCAGGTGCCTTCGACACCAGACTCAGGCCGCAACGATTCGGGCTTGGCGAATCCAAGTTCGACGCTCGTGGCCCGGTTCATGCCGGACTTGTGTTCAGCACCGCAATACTTGCATGATGTACGCTGGTCCTTCGGTCGTTCGTCGCACGCGGCTGGGTCATGGAACCATGCGTTGCAGCTATAGCAGTACAGGCCTGCGGCCGACCGCTTGCCGATGTGACTCAGGTCACTCAGCGTCGGCGGCGATGGATTGGCCATGTTCTCCAGTACGCCCTCTGGAACACCCAGAGCACGCAGCTCGGCTATTGTTTCCGGCTTGGATGGTTCACTGTATCCAGCTCGCAACGGCGCACGCCATTTGCCGAGTGTCTCGATTGTTTCGAGGACCTCGGGTTCTTCAGTATTCCAGTAGAAGTTGGTTCCCATGATGTTTCGTTTTCCCCGGAGCCGAAGCTCCGGGGCCGGTTGATTTTACCCTATCTTCTGAATCGCGACCAGCATGGTGCTGTCAGGGTACTTGCCAGTGAAGTCGAAGTCTTGTGCCCACTTGGAACCAAGCCAAGGAATCAGGTACGAAGTGACCTCGATTGTTTGCAGTTGCTTATCACCGAGCATCGTGATGATGTCATTGTAGTTGCACCAACCAAACCTTTCCAGTACCTCGACATCCCAGTTTTCGGTATAGAAATACTTGGTAAGGAATTCGTAAGCATCTTGCAAGTTCAGTGTAACGCCGTAGTCAAGTTCGGTGTAAGTGATAAACCAAGGGTGGTCATCAACAAACTTGGCAAAAGCCTGTCGAACTTCTGCGTTTTTGAACCTGATTGTCACATTGTCGCTAGGCGGCTTGCATCCATCTCGGATAATCAGCCGTCCGCCGACTCGAATCAAGTCCCAGATGTTATCAAGCAGTGATGTGATGCTTCTTACTGCATTGTGTTCGGCTTGGTTCTCGTCTCTGTGTTCTGCCAGTTGTTGCGTCCTGGCTTCAGAGTACAACTCGTGTAGCACGCTGCATAGCACAACGTTGTCAAACTCTTGGTCCTCGAACGTTTCGAGAAAGTCATCTCGAAACAGGTGCGCTCGCTTGAATGTCACCAATGCCGAGCGTTCTCGAAGATTGGCCTGGGCTTTCAGCAACAAGTTTGCATTCATGTCTACGGCCGTGGTCTGTCGAAGCCTGTCTTCTGGTAGCGTCTGAAGATAAGCACCATTGCCACAACCTAGTTCGAGGATGGTTCCTGGTGCTAGGTAGTGGTTAATGCGTGCCTTGTCGCCGGCTGAGTTGCACATGCCTTGAGCGTATGTCTCAAGGCCGTGGTCGGTGTGGAGGTTGTTTCGAATGCTCATGCGTATTCAGGGTTTAGTTGATTCCATCGTTCCTGGGCCGCCATGTCTTTGCGGACTTGCTCGACGCCCTCAGGCCATTCGGCAAGGACGTGAGTCGGTACGTCGATGTGTTGAAGCATCGCTGTGAACACAGACTGGCCTTGGTTCATAAGCGGGTTGTTCACACCGCCAAAGTACATCCAGAAGTTCTTATCGTCGCGACAAGTCTCATACCGGCCATCCTCAATGATGTTGGCTAGGATGATATTGCGTTTGAGTTGCTCGACCGTGCCAGACAAAGAGTATACCTTGTCATACTCTCGGTACCACTTGCTGGCATGTGATTCGTCTAGGTCGAGCCATCGTTGCCGAGCTGCTTCAGAAGGGAACCAGCTTGGTCGCTTAGGTCCAGGGTTGTCCTCGGACCAGACCTTCAAGTCCAGCCGGGCCTGATTGCGTTGCTGGATGTAGTCTTTGATGATTTTGAGAGCCGCTTGTTTCACCAGTGCAGCATATTCCTTCCTGGTGAGTAGGTACGGCTTAACGTCTTTGAGTTCTGGGTACATGGCGAAAAGCGACATAAAGTAAAAAAGCCCCGGAGCCGTAGCTCCGGGGCCGGTCGTTAGGTGCTGATTCTCGTCGGCGTGACGTTGAGCGACATCTTGCCGTTCTTTGCGTTCACCAGCGCAGCTTCAATAAACTTGGCTTCGAGGAACTCGACACCATCGTCGCCACCAAAGGCAGTACGCTTGTTCGAGTACCAGATGTCGAAATCACCCGTAGGGTCGCACTGATGCGCATACGCCACAAGGTGGCTTGGGTTTTCTGGTGTGCTACCAGCTTTAAGAACACCGTCTTTAGAGTTGGACATCAGATAAACGCCCTGGTCGCCAACGAGCCACAGCCCTGGCCGCGCTTCAGCCTTGTCGCTGTACTCGCCGTATGCTAGTCGCCATTCTTTGGCGTTCTTTGAATCGTCTAGCAGTTGCTGGACGAGTTTGACATCAAATGTAAGTTTCACGATGGTTAAATCCTTTGGTCTTCTGGTTCCGGGGCCGGTCAATCTTCTGTGTGCTTGCCGGTCATCCAGTTGGCCACAATGAACCTTGCTGTGTCGCCCACATACGTTACCGTTTTGCGGCCGTGTGCGGTTGGCAAGCAGTTGTAGAAGATTTTCTGCAACCTCTCGAGTTCTTTGTCACTAGCTTGCACCGCTGTGACATTTTGTAGGTCATTGACTACGCTGTTAGGTAGTGCGTTTCCAAGCTGGACTTCGATATCCGAGCCTCTGGCGAGTTTAATGAACATTGCCATGATGATTGTTGCGTCCCGGAGTTAAACTCCGGGACCGGTGAGGACATTCACGAGGCGAGTACGGCTGGTGCCGTGTGCCTCGAAGAGAATTGTGCGTCGGCTACTGTGTAGCTTGCCATCCTGCATACACAGGCGACACTGCATACAGTTTGCAACCTTGCCGGTTTGTTGCGGGCACGGAATGCCCACAATATCCTCGGCAATTGGGTATGCGGTTTCGCGCTCAAACTCAGGTACGACCATCGCGGTGGCGAAGCCATCCTCGTGGGCTTTTTTAACCTGCTCGATGTTCTCGCACGACCGTAGAACACTGATGTCCCGCCACGACTCGCGTCGGACGTTGTGGGCATGAGTGTATGTCCACGCTGGTTGCCCGTGCTTCGACTGATGTTCAGAGGCCGCGGCTGAAACGATGTCAGCAGCAGCGTCGGTTGTGCAGTCTCCGACAACGTGTAAGCGCAACGGGAATCGACCGGTCAGCTTGCGAATCGCCTCAGCCTCGCATTCTGCGATAGACTCGGGGTCGCTCATGACCGACTTATTCAGACGGTGGGTGTGAATACCCGTCATTCCAGTCTCGGCGTAGCAGCCGGAGTTCTTGAAAGGGCAAGTTGTGGGGCATGACGCTTGCGAAACATAGGTTGCGCTTGCGTCGCCAATCTTGGAGTTTCGACTCAGTTCGACTGCGGTTGCCGGTTTGTGCATGATGTAGGGTTTGCCCCGGAGCTGAGCTCCGGGGCCGGTGGTTACTCGTCCTTGAATGGGTCCCATCCGAATCGCGAGCGAATGCGGTTGCACAATCGCTCAAGTTTGAACTTGAGACCAGGCTTCCATGAGCCATCGGGTCTCGTACCGTGCCAGTAGGGGATTCTCATACCAGTATTAGGTCTCCTGTGATGTCGGACACTGCCATAGTCTTACCGTCCTTGGTGATGGTCATACCAGCATCCAAGATAGCGTGACTGATGTTATGAATGAATCGGTGTTCGACCGCGAATCCGGGGCCGAAGGACTGACCACCGTCTACACTTGTCTCCCACCACTCCTTGGCAGCGTCGGTGTTTGGGGTCACAAGTAAGATTGAACCGTGGTCTTCGACTGAAAAATCGTGATTGTGCATCTTATTCCATACTCCATGTCAGGTTGGCTTTCTGCCACTCTGCTTGTTCTTCTGCAAGCAGGGTTTCATCAAATGAGTCAGTGTCGTCTGATATGTCAAGACCTTTAGCACCACCAAGCGTAGCTACAACATTGTTTGAGTGTTGTAGCTTGATATACGATACACCTTTAGGTGTTTGTGCAGTGACATACACGATACCTTCTCGGATTTCGACTGAAAAATCGTGATTGGGCATGAATGAAAAAAGCCCCGGAGCCGAAGCTCCGGGGCCGGTGGTCAAACGACCTCTTTGGCGTAGACTGTGTAGTCTTTCATGCCGTCGCGTTGCTGGTCGGATGATGTATACGACTCATTGAACGACTTGTGGAATGTACCGCAGTACCCCCATTGTGTACGTGTGGCGTTTAGTGCTTCTTCAGCAGAGACGAACGGGCCGAGTTTTTCGTGATTGCTCTCGATTCGCTCGTACTCGTCGTTGTACCACGCTCCGAGTTCTGTGTCACAACGTGATGCGAACCACTCGAGTTCCTTGGTGCCAGATAGTCCGAAAGTCAAGTTTGGTTGATTTCGGAATCGCTGTTGGACTTCCTCTTGCGCCGCTTCCTCAGACTCGGCAATCACGGACATCGTGGTGATGGACGTGTATGACACATCGAAGTTGTACTTCTTCACAGTTCGACTCCCATGACTTCGGCAAGTTCCTCAACATCAGACTCTGCGAACGGGCCTTCGATGGTCTCGGCAATGTCGTCCGCATTGGAACGTGCATAGTTCAGAACGATGCGCAGAATGGCATCGTATGGTGCTTTCAGTTCGACTTTTGGCATATCAGTTGTTCAGGTCCACAAAGATGTCTCGTTCCATGGAACCGAGTTCAACACTCAAGATAGAGAGGTCAAATGCTATATTGCGGACATCGTCCACAGGCACCAGTGACATTGTGGTATCGCCCCAGGTCCACTTGTTCTCGATTTCGTTTTGGAATAGTTCCAGGTCGTCTGCGTCAAACAGGTCTGAAACGTTGACTACTCGAACGGTTTTGATTTCGGGCATAAACAAAGAAAGCCCCGGAGCCGTAGCTCCGGGGCCGGGTCTTTAGGCGAGTTGAGCCGCCTCTTGAATCCGCTTGGTCAGCCTGCATAGCACGCCATCGGGGCGGCGGAACAATGTGCGCCGGCGAAACTTCTCGACGGTGAACTCTTTGGCAGTTACACCGTCTCCGAATCGAACTTCCCAAGGGAACACGATGCGTTGGCCGTCTTTGAACGCCTTCAGCTTTGTGGCTGCTTGGCGCACGTTTTCGCGCCAGGCCGTAGCAAACGAGCCAGGGTCCGGCACTTCGTCCAGCCAGCTCACTGGGCAGTTGTAGTAAGTCGGGCCGCAAGTCTCTTCAACGTCCTTGTAGCCCCAGCCCTCGTGTCCAAACGGCTTGAGCATGAACAGTACGATAAACTTGTCGGTCTGTTGTCCATCGACCACCCGTTCCATAATGGTCCAGAGATTGTTGCCCCTGAAGCACTTCTTGATAACTCGCAACGTGTGTTGCTTGCCTTCATTGTTCCACTGATGTGGCGTTGTAAGGTGGTCTACGAGTTCTTGGCGGCTATTCCAGCCTGACATCCATCCCATGATTGTTTGATTCCTTCGATTGTTGCTTCCGGGGCCGGAACCCCGGAAGCGTCGCACCTTACCGGATGTCCAGAATGTGCTTGATGTTGATGCCGACGAACGGCACTTGCCCCTTGTCGGTATTATCCTTCGGCTTGTAAGTCTCCGAAGCCATAAGATACATGGCAATGTCTTTCTTGGGCACCTCGACCCCGTTGCTGTACCACGTGGACTTCTTGTGGCTGTCGAACACCACCACCGGAAGGTAGACCTCGCTGTTCTTACCCTGCCAGAACCGCACTCCGTTCTCTTGGAACGAGTATGCGATGTGACCAGGAAGTTCAGGTTCGCCACGAACACCGGCTTCGATTGCTTCGCGAACCGGCGAGCGGTTGGCGTAGTCGCAATGCTGACCCTGAAACACGCTGTGCTTCTGGATGTCTTGTACCACACCAGCTCGCACCTTTCCAGGGCGAATCATCTCGACGGTGAACACTTGACCAGCTTCGCGCTGGGAGAGGATTTGAGCGATTTCTTCAATCTGCATGATGTTTTGATTCCTTGTTTGATTCGATTCCGGGGCCGCTAAACCAGTTTCACTTCGTAGGTTTCATCGGCGTTGAGACCATATGGTCGTAGGCGAGGCCACAACACTTCCTGACCTTCGTCTTGTGCTTCCTTGAGCAGTTGCTGGGAGTGGCGCATAGCGGCCTCAAGGCCTTCTGCGTCGAAGTGATAGTCGCGTGGCTCTTCGTGCGGACCGATTTCGGTTTCAAACACCCAGGCCGTATGGTTGACGTGTTCGGGTCGAACGTTTTCCATGTTGATGTTGGCCTAAGCCCCGGTTGATTCCGGGGCCGGCATGGCCGAGCCGCACGCAGCGCAAACTCCATCGACGCACAAAGACTGAGCTTCGCATGGTTCGCAATAGCGACTGTCGGTGATTCCGTTGGCTTCGGCCACTTCAAGGGCGGCGGTAAAGCCACCCTTGTTGTAAGCCTGAAGGCATTGTTCGTAGATTGGACTAAGCATTTTGTAGTTCGACGCTCAACTGTGCGGCTTGGTTATACATCCAGGGCTGAATAGGTACGGCAGCCAACCAGTCTTGGACTGAAGGGATTGCCAGATACTCGGCAAGGATGTGCTTTTCTGCGACTGTTCGAGTAGGAACATCTCGGGGACCTATGACATAGCCGAACCATTGTTCAGCCAGCCCAAGACCAAAGGTGGAGTGTGTGATGCCCCACGCGCCTTCGATTTCGTCCGTAATGGAGTCGATGAACTCGTGGAGTTCTCGATAATCCTCTGGGTCGCCGCCAAAGTGGCGCACGCTCTCGGCGCATTGCTCATCGACGGTGAGCCTGCGGCTCATCTGAGGCCGTAGACTTGCGTCTGAACCCTCGAACCACTTGGCCACGGTCGGAGTGAAGCGAGTGAAGTCCTCGGCAAAGTGCTGGTCAACCACTTTCCCAACAAACAACGCACCTTCAAGCGTTCCATCCTCAGGAAGGCCATCGTCAAACTCAGCCCTAAAGATATCCTGCGCCAACTGCTTGCCAAACTCGTGATGCAACAAAGCTCGATGAGTTGCCTTCGCATAGTGCAGCTTTGAGCTGTCGAGAAATGCGTGTATGTCGATATAGTATTCCCATGTGCCGCCGAACTTGCGGGCGGAAGAGCGTGCATGAACCTGTGGGTTTGCCATGATGTTTTAGTTTACCTCGATTCGATTTCCGGGGCCGGCTAGGCCGGCACCCCTTCGCATTCGATTTCTTCATTGCCAGTCTCCCAAGTGACTTCGGTAATGAGATATCCGATTCGGTTTACCAAATGGAAACCGGCCATGTAGACAATATTGTCGTTTTCACCGTCAATCAAGGTCCAGATGTTCTTTGGGTTTTGGGCCCGGACAAAATCCAGTTCGGGACCGTAGGTTTCAAACATACAGCCGCCTTCAGGCGCATCTGCCACCAGATGGTTCTTGATAGGCTTGTAGTGGTCGAAAAATTGGTCTTCGGTCATGTGAGACATGATAAACTAAAAAAGCGCAACCCCGTTTCCGGGGCCGCGCAAAGGAGATGTCGTCATGGAAATGAACCGACAAGATACTTTTACAACTTTTGGTTGGCGATGTGGTACTTCAGCAATTCTTCTGCTTCGCTGGCAGACCCTGCTGGCCAGTTGTACGCTGAACCACCTGTTAGTTCGAGATTGGCAAGGAATGACTTGTCACCATTCTGTGTCACCCATGCGCTATACGCATCTGTCTTGACAGAGAATAGCTTCGCTGGCTCTGGTGCCTTGGGCAATTCTGGTGCCTTCTCGGGTTCAGGTGCAGGTACTTCTGCCTTGGGTGGTTCTGGTGCCGATGGTGGTTCAATAGGCATTGAAGGTACTGGTGCCTCAACCTTGAGTAAGGTTTCACCATTTGAGTCCTTGACTTCTAGCAATGGTTCGGCTTTGATAACGATGGGTTCCGGTTTTGTTTCCGGTGCTACCTCGGCTTCAACAGCTTTGGCTTTTGCTTCGGGTTTGGGTGTGGGTTTTTCGTCCATGGTAGTTGGACTTATACAACAAAAAAGGGGCAGGTGTTTCCACCTGCCCCAATGTCGGACTACTCGTCTAGTTCGGACTCAGACGGCATTTCTACCGCTTCATCCAAGTCCACGTCCTTACCAGACAGATACTTGTATCGTGCAGGTGTCATGTATGACAGAGCGTCCTGTACCATCCATCCAACGTGTTTTATGGTGGTGTCGTGGTACTCACGATAGAAGTCAGGAGAGTGTACGTTCTCTCTCGAATCTGTGTTGTGACAGGCTTCGTGAATAAGCAGAAGTGCCATTTTGGTGAACGCATTGATGTTCGGCACACCACGCTTGAACATTGCAAGTCCCTTCAAGAACTCACGTCCAATAGCGATGTACGTCGCACCATCAGTCCAACCGTTAGCGACATCACTTGTACCAATGTCAATACGCCTTGCTTTGTAGTCATAGGTGTATCGGCGTTGGTTCATATCCCACCTGCCTTGTGACAGATAACCTTGCATTCGACGTGCCACGGCATTCCAAGCCTTTTCGCTTGGCTTCCATTGCTTCTTGGGCAAGATTGTGCCGGTTGAAGAAATGCCAGTAGTCAGACTGTCAAGAGTCGCAAACGACGGCATACCCGTGAATGGGAACTTCTTGAACACTTCATGCGGTTCGCACTCGAATAACGCAATACACCCTTCATCAAACACGATAGCCTTGCCGGTTTGCATCAGCTTATCGCCGTAGACGTTGCCACGCGGTGCCACGCTATAGGCTTCAAACCTTGCGCGTCGCACTTGTGCAGGTGTCCAAGCCTTACCCGTTACGTCGCGCAAGAACCGAATGCCGTCTGCTTCGTAAACGCTCAGGTTTTGCGTCACCAAACGGTTGATGATGTTCTCTTGTTCATCTTCGGTAAGCGTCGCACGTCGCGTCACTTCCTTCTTGCCAGAGGCATCAACAACAGCCTTGATTTTGCGCCAAACCTTACACGTTGCCAAGATGTCATTTCGTGCGAAGTTAACGTCAAGTTGTTGACGGCTAACAACAACACCAGACACCCCGAACTTCCATGCAGGCATGGTGCAGACAAGAACACCAAGGTTGTAAACATCAAGACCGCCGTACTTCGATGATTCGGTGTTGATGTATGCTTCCTCAATGGTCTGAGGAAACTTCTTGGGGTCAACATCAACGTTCACCTTTTCGCCGTTGATGTAAACGGGTACTGGTGTGTACTTGACCATCTTGGTAATGGCGCGGGTCGTGTTGTGTACGTCTGCAAGCGACAGAGCGTCATACAGCTTGATTTCGATACCGCAACCAATCTGATTGGGCAGTTCTTCCTCAAGTTCAAAGCCAAGACGTTTGTTGATGTCAACATCCATCTTGAACGTGCCAGTTCGCCATGAGTTGATGCCAAATGCGAACATCTGACCACGCCCCATTCGGAAACGACCATACGTTGCGTCGCCTTCTTCGTGTGGTGTGCCAAAGGTGGCGAAGAAGTCCTTGACTTCATCAGCGTTACGGAAACCACGACCGTCGTCGTTGATGGTCACACGCAACGGTTCGATAGTGACGTCGACCCGCTTCGCGCCGGCGTCGATTGAGTTCATAATGCCTTCAAGAAGTGCCTTGTCCAAGGTACCTGCTTGCTTCTTGATGACTGACCGAAGTAGGTCAGGGTGCATTTCAAAGTTGTGTGCGGTTGGGGTTGTGGTTGATAATCCCATGATGGTTTGTTTTGATTGATTTGCTGGTTCCGGGGCCGGAATGAAAAATGCCCGGAACCGAAGTTCCGGGCACACGTTGGTTATTCTTCTTCGTCGTTTTCGTCTTCGGGGTCTTCAACGATGAATTCGATTCGCGCAGCGACGACTTCGCCATTGCCGTCGCGTTCGACATACAAGTTGTATCCACCGTCACCAAAACCTGACGATGACATCGCGCCGAACGGTAGCACACCGAACGAACCAAGAGAACCATGCAACGCAAGAGCGTCAGCCAGCTTGCTTTTGTCGCGTTGCTTAGATGAAGTGTTATCACCATCGCGACTGGTGAATCTGTTGATATGGTAAGCGTTTCGGTCATCATAGTCCGAACTTGTGCGATTTGCCTTCTGTTCGTCAGACAGCTTATCCACGTTCGCCATTGGGTACACGCCGACTTCTTCCAGCACGCTGTAAGGAATACCAGATAGCGTCAGCTTACAGACCGCATCATAGAACGCATCGTCCTTGTTTGGGTCATCAGGGTACTTATCAAGGTCGAAGAATCCAGCTTGACCAGAATCGACGCCGATGTCAGCAGGGATGTACTCAGAACAAGGCGGGAAGAAAGTACCGGGTTCGGTGATTCCGAGGCTGTCGTGCCAAACCCAAATTTGAGCGACGCGCACACCCCAGTCGTCTTCGTCAGAGTATTCGACCGTGGCCCACCAAGGACCGATTTTCACGTTGTCCAGCTTGGCTTGACACCACGTTTCCTTGTCATAGCAAGGGTCGGTGACAATCATCTTGCCACTGGTGATTTCGAAAGGTTGCGGCTTTGCATAGCCGATGATTTTGAGCGCTTGTGTTCCGTATGGCATGGTTTTATGCGTCCAATCCGCATCGTTTGGCATCTTTCTGCCAAATTGTGTCGAGTGTTTCCTGGGCCTCATTCGGATTTACGAATTCCCACATAGAGTCTTCGATATATCGAATCTCGAGTCCCATTTCACAAGTGTTGTTAAACAACGTGGCGATTGTCACACCGTCGTTGTCTTCGTCATGTTGTATTCGCTCGTTCATGCGAACGAGGTCTTGGAAGTTTAGCACATCGGGCATAAACAAAGAAAGCCCCGGAGCTTTTGCTCCGGGGCCGGTGGTCAGACGTTGATGCTCAGGCAGTCGATGTACTCGTTCTCGAAGCCTTTTGCGTTCAGCTCATTGGAAATATCAGAGACATCCCACTCATCATTTCCTGTTGCTTCGAAGTTCTCTATGATTTCACCCACGAGTTGTTCGACATCGGACTTGTGCCCGAAATCACACTTCATGAGATACATCCCATAGCTTCCTCCACCTTGGTCGGTTGTCAGGTCAAGCACCCACATTAGACTGCCGCCTCATCAAGCACCCAAGAGTAGGGTATGTGCTTGGTGTACACCTGCTGGTCGCCGTAATACGCCGCACATCGGAAGTCTCCAGACTCGGCAACGATTTCCTCGATGTCCACACTCATGGGTTCGGGTTCGTCTTCGCTCTGTTCCTCGCCGTAATCTTCTGCGGTCATATTGAGCAAATCGCGCAGATTGAACTCGATGTTGGCCGGCCACTTGAACGAACCGTTGTCTTGGTACAGTTGACGAATCTCATCAACCTGTTCCTCAGTGATTCTAAACAAACCGCTCTTGGCGTCTGCCTCTGCGATTTTGCTCAAGGCGTCGAGCAACTGGTCGCCATTCGGCCCGTCGTAATACTCGGTGTATGAGCCCCACATCCTGAGTTCGGAAAAGTCAGGGTGGTTCTTCTTCAAATCGGTCGTGAGCACACTCAGACGATAAACAAATGCGGTGTCAAGATTGATGACCGCCATGCTACTCGTGCTGTCGAATGCTCCGGGTTCCTCTGTGTCAACGATAAGGATGATTTTTCCCATGATGGTTTGATTGCCCCGGAGTTAAACTCCGGGGCCGCGGCGTCAGAGAGGCTGTACGTCAACCTCGATTGAGTTGTCTTCCATGCCTAGATATTTCCAGACTTGGTTGCCGTGGTAGGTGTCGAACTCGTCAGAGCGGACTTTCTCCTCGGCCTGCTGCGCGTCTTCGGCCTCGACTGTGACTGTTTGAGACATTCTGGCCAGGCCAGTAGATGTGACGGTGAACTTAGGCATATCCGATTCCTACCACCTTGTTGTCGTCATCCACTTGAATGCCAAGGAATTCAGGGTCAGACCCTTGCTCGACCAATGCGTCGGCCATAGCCTGCGGCTGGAGTTCCTCATGTTCGTTTGTAGTCCACTGACCGCTCGCGTCGCCGTGAATCATATCACTGGCCACATCTGCAAGCGAACTGTAGTTGGGCGGTTCATCACCTTCGGTGAGAATTGTCACCGTAATGGTGGTTTTCCAGAACTTAGTTGGCGGAGCAGGTAGCTGCTCATCTGTTGCGGGGATTTCAAAAGCATCCATCAGTTTCAAGTTTCCTTCGGTTTGTCAGGTCCGGGGCCGCTCGAGAAAATCAGGCCCTGAGCGTTCGGCGTCGTAAACGATGCGCTCGAGATGGTCAATGTAGACCTTCACAGTGACAGGCACAAAATGCGCCCGCTTCGATGGCATCAGTTCTTTTGGCACATCGCCTGGGTGGTTGAACATCAGCGTCACACCACCGTCGAGTGCGATTCCGGCACTAAAGCAGCCAACGAACAGGGCACCCGTATGGGTGCCCAATAGTTCCTTTGGCTTGACTTCCGCGCCGTCGCGGTTGATTGCTTCCATGTTCATCAGCAGAGTGTTACGAACCACCTGCGTTCGATAGTTCCATCCTTGAGTAGTCCCTTCGCGGCCGGAGTGGGTTCATAACATCCGTCAACACAGAAGTATGCACCATCAACTTCGTCATATCGGTCGCCATCAGAGTCGCAATCATGGTATCCCATGTAGAGTTCCAGCTTGCTGTCTCCTACAGCGGTGGCGAATTCAAACTCCTTGCGCAACATGTCAAAGGCGTCTTCGTACAACTTGACACGTTGCTCGAACGCCTCTTCATCTGAGCCGCTATACAAGGGGCTTTCTGGCTTTAACCAATTGTCATCAATCATGTCCGCGCCATACTGGTCGGACATCCACAGATAAGCCATGACTTGCAAGAACAATTCTTGTTCGCCATCGGCCACATCTTCGGTCAAGAGGCTTTGTACGCTTTGCCAAGCAGCCGGCGCGATTGCAGCCAGCTTGTCAGGTTCGATTACTTCGGCGTATGAGCCGCTAAATCCCATTCCCATTTTTGTTCTCCTTCGGCACAGGCCGATAAACGAAAAAAGCCCCGGAGCCGAAGCTCCGGGGCCGGGGTTATTGTTTGAGCACGCTACCTGTTCGGTCCGCGGTCCACCCAAGGTCTTCATCAACTTCACCACCGGTCACTCTGTCGAAAGTCCAGTCTCCACAGTGAATCAGCTTGTCGTCAACTTTCGTGACCTTGAGTTCCATCGGCAATGTGCCACCTATAAGGCGCGTTACTGTATCGCCTTTTTTGACGTGTTCAAAGGTCATTTATCTGCTCCATGAGATGCGGTCGGTTCGCCTCAACCCATCGCACTGCATCCTCTGGTTCGACCGACACCTCGAAACCGGTGTCCAGCACGTTGACAGCCTTAAACACCTCGTCTACTGTTTCCGGCGTGCCAATGTGATGACCCTCGAAGAACTCAGCGACATAATCCGCCGCTTGGTCTCCTCTCCAGTCAATCTTAGCCAAGTCGAGAATCTCTTTGTCAGAGGCTTGCTCAAACCAAGCTGTAGCATCGAACCGCGATGATGTCCTGAACTCGTCGTCGTGTACTTCTGCTCTAATCATTGTGGCACCTTGCACCAGGCGTCGTACAGCTTGTCGTATGCATCCTTGTCAATGACAGTCAAGCCGTCACACCCCGTGTCATCCTCGGAGTTTACCACATCGCGGAGCATTCCACGCCAGTTCGGACCGGCTTCCCAGTCGCTCGGTGCGACAAGTTTACCATCGCTGTCGTGGTAGCCGTCTTCATGCAAGAACACCACCTCGCCGGTCTCAAGCCGGTCAGCGGCGCAATCTTGCTCTGAGTCAATGAAGTTCACGACTCCCTCTAGGTCTTCGCGCTGTTCTGTCGTTAAGAGACCATTGCTGATTAAATCAAGCAACGTGGCCTTCTGTTTTGCTAGGAGTTTCCAATCAACTTTCATGATGTTTCAATTCGTTAGTGGTTGGTTTCCGAAGCCGCCTCTACTGAGGCGGCTTCGGAAACAGTGACTCAAGCACATTGAGCATATCAGCAGCCATGCCCATTGTGGTAAGCGATTTGATGTTCGCTTCGAGTTCTGCCTTGGCTTCTGGGTCGATACCGTCTTTCAGTAAGTCGGTGATGCGAACAGATGCGCTCTCAAGGCAGGTGGCAAAGTCCTTCGGCGCATCTGGTGACGGCTTGGACATTTCCATGGACATTGCGGCGACCTTCAGCACATCTGCGGTCAACGTGATGAACACATCAACGTAACTAAGACCGGGTGCTGGTTGGATATAAGGCATGATTTTGCCCACAAACCGACCCGTCAGCATCAACGCCATGTTCTGAAGGATGAGTTTTTCATGTGCGCTTGGCGCATCAAAGTCAGGCATTGGAAATGTGCCTGTTTCCATCGGGTCTTTGGAGTTTTCCATGATTCGATAAATGAAGAAATGCCCGGCTCCGGGGCCGGGCATTTGAGGTCAGAGGCGGTTCACCACACGGGTGATGAACGCGCCGATTACTTGTCCAGCCGATTCAACATCGGGGAAGATACAGTAGGCATCCTTGCCGAACAACCTTTCGCCAACGTGGTCACTATAGGCGTTCAGGATACCGATACCGAAGACTTCCACACCGATGTTTCGGGATGCTTCTGCTTTGCGTCGGTTGTACTCTACACCGTCTTCTTGACCACCACTAGGCAATCCGTCAGAGATACAGAACAGGATGCGACGTTCGGCGTCAGCGTCGAACTTAGCAAGTTCTTGGGCGGCATACCACAAGGCGGCACCGTCAATGTTGCCACTTCTGGCTTGCATTGTTGCGATACCGTGAGGTGACTTGCTTTGCGCCGTGACATACGGAATCACTTTGCATTCATCGCCACGGTAATCCCCCGTAGTGTGACCCCACACCCGAACCCGTGTACCGGCAATCTGATTGAACGCTTCGGTGAGCATGACAGCAACGGAACGCGCCGAAGCAATCTTGCTACCGCTCATTGAACCAGATTCGTCTACCATGATGCCCACAGCAACGTCAGGACGCGCCGTAATCTCTGTTCGCTGAAACACCGCAGGTAGCGGGTCATGCAGGAACAGGTTGGACAAAGAACCTTCGTCCAAGTCACCACTTCGATAACCGTGTTCGGTCATGGTCGGAAGTTGAGCAGTCCAAGCAAGTTTGTTCACAAGGGCGCGGATGCCAACGCGAACATTTGCCTTGATTTCTTCGTATACGTCAACGGAACCAGTTGCGACATTGCCAACCGTGATAGTTGCTGGTTCGACTTCATCGCCCCAACCGTTGCACGGCATATCTTCGCCAATCTCCAGACCAATCTCACCCTCACCAGGCTTGTCCTTGCCCTTGGATGGTTGACCGCAGACCGCTTTGACCGCTTTGCTGTTGCCGGTTTCGTTATTGACTTCACCAGAGACAGCAGTCAGTTCCTTGTCGAACTTCTGGTTCGCACCAGACATATCAGGCTTCGCTGGTTGCTCGTTCGGTTGCCCGTCCGAATCACCTTCGCCGTCCGAATCACCAGAACCACCGTTGGGCGATTTGCCTTCTTGCTGGTCTTCGTCTTCGTCACCCTGACCACCACCTTGACCCTCTTGCTGGTCTTCGTCTTGGTTTTGGTCTTCGTCACCACCACCACCGCTAGGAGGGGGAGGGGGAGGTTCGGGGTCGAACATTTCCCTGAACCAGTTGACGATTTCGGTTGCCTCTTGGTGTCGAACTTGCGACTTGTCGCATCGCTCAAGCCGTCCAACAGCTTCGTTGACCGCTTCGGTGTAAACACCCATGTCAATGACGTTGCCGGCGTTGCGGTGCAGTAGTGCGTTGTTCAACAGCGCACAAGCCACTTCTGAATGTGTCTCAGGTTGCTGTACTGCATCGTTGAGCATCTGAACAAACTTGTCGTCAACGTAGTAGTCAGACCGTGTATCCAGATAAGGCACCAAACCCGGTGCTTCGTTCTCAACGCGCATTTCAGAGGCGCGGAACTCAGTAGACTGGTAGATGCGCTTGATGTTCTCATCTTCCTCTTGCAAAGAATCATAGAACTGAGCATCAGCAGTCAGCTTGGCATTCGCGCCAACCAAAGCAGAACCAACCAGAACGTCGTTGCGAACGTCGTAATCTTGAAACTCTTGCCGTGGCTTGATAACCACGTCAGAGTCAAGATAGACCACCCGACTACCGACTTCGTTAACCGATTGACCGTCAGAGTAAGCTACCGAAAGGTGTTTGTCGTGCAAGCCACCAGCAGCGTACAGGATACGGCTTACAGTTCGCAGACCATCTTTCAGTAGTGATTTGTCGTCCTGCTTATCGGGTCTATCGAACCCGAACATTGACGTTACGACTTTTGATGCTGAAGAGCGTTTCATGATTCTTGTTTTCCTTCAATTCGTAGTTCCGGGGCCGGGAGTTACCCGACCCCTTTTAGAGCACGGCAGTTCGGGGTCAGCTCAACCCCGTTCTGCTTAGAGAACAAGATTGGGGAACTGACCCTGAATGAAGCCGAGCACTTGTGCCCGTTCGGACTGCTTGCCACCGTCAGCGGAGAACTTCGGCAACACCGTGAACCGGAAAGCCGTCTCCTTGAGAGGGACATACAGTCGTGCTACGTCAAGCAGGACACGGGTTGAGATGGTCTCAGTCAGCTTACCGCTGGTCTGATTCTCGTTTCGCACCATGTTAGCCACCTTGACCAAGCGACTTGCCACGTCGTGAGAGATACCGCTTCGCTTCACCAGCAATTCGGCTTCTTCTGTGGCAGGCAAGAACGAACACTCAACAATTGCGCCGAACCGGTCAGCCAGAGCAGAGTCCAGCTTGAACGTACCAGTGAATTGCGCACCGATGTTGGCGGTTGCGAAGAAGTACGTCTTCGGTCCGACCACCAACTTCTCCTTGGCTTCTTCGACATACGATTCTCGCGTCCAGTCCAAGAGTGGCAGGAGCGAGTTCAGTACGTTCGGAGTCGCACGGGTGATTTCGTCCAACAGGACAATCAAACCACCTTGGGCGATTGCCTCAGCGAACAAAGCCTTGTCCCAGAACACCGAACCGTTCTCAGCACGTTTCGCACCGAACCAGTCTCGGGGTTCACGAACCAACGGGCAGTTCATCTTGAGCAAAGGCATCTTCGTCTTTGCGGCGAACTCATAAGCCACCGAAGTCTTACCGCATCCCTGGGGACCGACAAGCAACGTGTTCATAATATCCGTCGAACCCTGCGACATACGTCGCAATGCAGAAAGATATGAACGCAGGTTGTCGTTGAAGACGAAAGACTCGTCTTCCTTCGGGATGAACAGACCGGGGAGGATGTTCGTCGGTGCAGGTGCTTCAGCTTTCGGCTTTGCAGGTGCGCCTTCGGTTTTCAAAACCTCATCACCAGCCTTCAGAACCTTGATTATGCCATTGGGGAAGTTATCCTCAAGTGCCTTAATCAGTTCTTCCTTCGGCGCCAAGTTGCGCCACTTCGCATCACCAATACCATACGATACCACGATGTTACGGAGCTGTCGTGCGTGGTAGTTGCCAGGATTGGCTTTCAAATCGGAGACCTTAATCTCGTCGGGGAGACCCTTCACAGCCTCATTGTACCTAATCGTTTTGGTCATTGTTTCCATAAGCGTGCTCTTTCGGTTTTTTCAAACCGCGTTGATTCAAAAATCCGGGCTCAATCAAGTTCCGGGGCCGGAGCCCGAAATCCATTTCTCGAGTTCAACGAGATGCTCGTCCGGCGATTCGGACAGGACCAGAGGCCAGCCGTTCTGCCAGTCGTCAATCATTGAAAGTCCAGCCCTGGGCCGGACATATTCAGGCTTCACGAGCACGCCGAAGTAGTCAACGTGCTTGTCGACGCCCCAGGTGGGGTCGACCACTTGCCCCTGTCGATTGGTGAGCCAACCGTGGGCAATAGTGAGTGGTATTCCTTCTTGATATGCATATCCTTCGGTGTAGATGAACTCTTCAGGAAACGCCAATGCCATCAGGGCCGCGTTACCAAAGCATAACTTCATCTCGCCCCGTTGAACATGCGAAGGGAGTTCGATGGCACCAGAGAATTCATATCCGTATTTCAGGACGAACCGCTCATAGGTGCCGATGCCGCGCAGCTCCTCCTCTTTACCAAGGGCCGCAATCCATTCCAACTGTCGTCTGAGCTCAGTCATATTGAACCTAAATCCGACCTAGCGTGATTCCGGGGCCGGGATTTTAGCGTCGCTCGCCGGCGTGCGAGCAGCTCCGCCGGCCGCTCGAGAAATATACTCGAGAATAACTCGAATAAGGCCATATAAAACCAAATTAAAACGGGCCTCAAAAACATAGGATTTTGAACCTACGGGGCTCGAAATCTGCTCGATTTCACATTTTAGGCCCGGTCTCATCGACCGGACCAGGGCCGCTGCGGGCGCTGGTCCAGGTTCAAACGGCCGTTGTTAACTTCTTAATTCGAGGTTTATAAGTTGGAATTAGGTCAACAAACCGATTTCTAAGTTATTTAGAACCCAGATTATAGATTTTGAACCCAAAATCGGTCTGAAGACCAATTTATTCACCCCAGAGCTCGTCTAAATCACACGCATCACGAGCTGCTTCACGTAAATCTTGGGGAGTTTTCTCGTATTTCTTGTACCCAGAGCACAAAAAGCACGAGCACAGCCGCATATTATCTGCGGCCTGCTTGGCCCAGTCGAGAACTTTAATGCGGTGCTGGTCCTCGTAGTACCAGCGAGCTTGCTCGTGGTCGAGGATGATTCGACAATGGTCGTAATAGCGATAGGACTTAAATGCGTCGTCGCATTCTCCCCATGAGTGCCAATAAATGTCGAAGGCGTGCGCGATAGCGCGAGCGCGTACAGAGCGACGATAGTCGCGGGTGCGTTGATGTTTCATATACCTGACCTCTGTAGCGTCAGCAATACACATCTCGTCAGTTAGATGATATTGCTAACGCATGATACGGTTTGGCATTGAAACTTCCTCCGAAACAAAAAATGGGGCGTACTCCGAAGAGTACGCCCCTATTATACACTAGACCGGCCAACACCTGCTAAGGTGAGACCACGATTCCGTTGCTGTAAGCACCGTTATTCAAGAAACCGACCAGTTGCCCTAGCTTGAAGAAGAACACAGACTGGTCAATCGCACTGTATGGCACTGATGGGTCTCGAATAACCTCGGCCTCAGGATACTGCTCTGCACAATGTGCAAGCTCGGTTCCTTCACCCATGGCCTGAATCACCTTGGTCGGTGACGGCGGCATATTGTCCATGACCATTTGAGCCACAGCACCACACTCTACAGGTGACAGAATGAAGTCTTCATTGAGTCGCGGAACCACATCTCGCCACCAGCTCAGTCCGACTTGGGCGAAAATGGACTCGGGTCCATACTTGTCTACAAATGTGTGGTTCTCAGGAACGCCGTTGAATATGGCAAGCATTCGCTCGTCATCTTGCATGGTGCGCTCTGATGTCATCAGGTTACGGAGCACCGGGCTCGCGTAGTCGGTTTCAACCATGTGAATCATAATGGTATGTTGCCCCGGAATCGAAATTCCGGGGCCGGTGGTTATGCGAACGGGAACATCGTGAGCAGGTACTGACGACCCTGAACCTCAAGCAAGTCGGGGCTGTCACCCTCCCAACCTGCGATAGCCCAGATGCGTTCGACATCTACTTCGAGATACGGATTTGTGGCCTTCAAGAATCCGGCCTCCGGACCTTCCTCGACTTCGTAGACCTCAATGGCCTCGACGTGCATCATGATGCCCGCGAACCTCATACAAACCTTGAGTTTGGTGCGTGCATCAATGATTTGCCCGTTCTCATCCTCATCAAAATCACCCACGGGTTCCCAAGCCTCTTCGGGAATGTCGCAGATAATCGGATTCCAAACGCCCCCAAGGCGTTCCATGCGTGCCTTGGTTTCTCGTTGTGCTTGTTCTTGTGCGGTTTCGCTCATTTTTCCATCACCTTGTGTTTCTCGATATGCACGACCGTGCTTCCATTTCTCCAAGCAGAGCCGTTAGATTCTGGGACTTCAACCCATGATGCTCCCCAGCCACGTTCGCTGTCCATAACAGTCTTCGCCATTTTCACAGCTATGTCATGTGTGGCATACGCGCCGATGATGCTCGAACCATCATAGTCATATCCTTTGACTAGGATGAAGACCTCGGTCTTGTTTTGGCCTTTCATTTCGGTTGTTCCAATTGAATGGTCTCCACGGGATTCTCCATCTCCTTGCCTTTTCGGTACACCTCGATTGACTGGCCACTTACGCCAGCGTGATTCGTGATGTAGACACTAAACTTGCCAACGGTAATCCAGCATGACTTACCATTGGGGAGTTTGTAATCGGTTTCTTGTTCGTGTGTTAGCATGATGCTGATTCGTGCTGATGTTGTGGTTCCGGGGCCGCGCGGTCCAATCGCAAGCGATTGTATACGCACCTGTCAAGCCCGATGGCTATTTCAAGATTGAGCAACTCCTTCTCAACCATTTTCCCCTTGGTGGTGAACCTGGCGTTGAACGGCACATCGGTTCTCAAAGAGATACTGACTAGCTCCATCCACTTATGTGAGTTTTCAACTTCGACATCCCATGTCATACGGCTGTATGACGGTAATCTGTCTGATTCAACCACCCTTGTGGGCAACCCAACTGACATTTCCACGAGATTGGCAATCAGTGGTGTAACAACTGATTGATAATCATTCATGGTGTCGGCAGAATAGATGCACTGGAATTCTTGTTGATAGAACTCCTTGAGCCTCATGTTCTTGGTCACCTGGTCTTGTTCTCTGCGGAAACTCTTGGCTGTTTGCCAGACCACCAAAGGTGGTCGTGCCTTCTGGTTTTCCAGCAACCACGCTGCATAAGCGTAGCTGGCCGGAGTAGTTTCAGGCCGCAAAACAAATCTGCTGTCATCCCCTTTCTCGATGAAAAACACGTTGTCGTTGGTGTATTCAGGGCTGATTCGGTCCGCTGGAATCAGACATGGTGCTTCGATTTCATGAAACACCCACGCCGGATTGACTTCACGTAAAATGGAAGAAACACCAAGGGCAAATTCGCGCTCAAGGTGTCGCCTGGCCAAAATTGCCTTTTCGTCCCAGAATGGGAGTCCATTGATTTGGTAGATATTTTCCACTGTGTGATTTTACCTCAGTTTCAACATTTCCGTCAGGTAGCGTTCGACATCTTCAGCGTATGCGCCATAGTTGTCTGGGTGTGTGTCGATATGAACACCAAGCGAACTGTCTTGGTTCGCGTTGATAATCATTCCGACAACACATGACTCAATACGCAACGAGCACAGATAATCCACTTGCGCTTGATTGTATCCATTCGCAAGTAGTTCTTCTCCAGAAGTGTAATTACCACCACCGACCGCAATCCAGTCGGAATAGTCGTCTTCGATTTCGATTTGAGTTTGGCTCATAAAGCAAAAAAGCCCCGGAGCCGAAGCTCCGGGGCCGGGTCGTTTAGATGTGCATATCAACGACGACAACACGGAAACCGTCCATGCCATCGCTGACGTCGGCAAGAGCGGCACGCCACTCTTCAACCCACGCATCTCGGTCTTTCTCGTTGCTGGACATACCCCACCAGCCCATATCACCCTTTTGATGCCATTCACCTTGAAGGTCGATAAAGGCATAGGGAGTTGGCAAGTCACCAATCAGACCCAGAGACTCGATGTATCGAGGCGACACAACGTTGTAACCAGAGTCCTTTTGCTGAGTAGGCCACACAAGACTCTTGCCTTCACCGCCGCAACCATTGCAGGTGTACGTCGGGTCATTCGCTCGTGTCTGCTTGCCAAGCTCGTCATTTCGCATACCAGTGCCTTGGCACAACCAGCAGGTTGCCCAATTGTCTGGGTTTTTCTCAGGCTGAGCCTCTGGTGGAGCGAGCCAGCCATTCCAGCGACCACCAACAACCCACCAGTCCCATTGGGAATTTGGATTGTAAGTCGAACGATAAGTACCAGTGCCACCGCAACCAGACTCATCGTTGTACCTGTCACCTTCTTTGGCGTCCTCTGGCCACCACGACTGTCGCTCACCAGAGTAGAAACCGCAGGTGGGGTCGGGCGAATCCTTCATTGGATGCTCGTTAAAGTATCGCTGCTCGGCTTCGCTTTTTGGGCCCATGTGCGATTTCCAGAGCTTGTCAAGTTCGGTATCCAGAGCCTTGTACTCTGACTTATCCTCTTCACTGGGATTGCGAGCAAACATCAACTCGTTGTTGCGCTTCTGCATATCGCCAACGCAACGACCATCAGTCAAAACCAAGGCCGCGAACGAATTCCGCAACGATTCAATCGTGCCGAATTCTGCATCAGCTCGTGCTCGTGCTTCATTGCGTGCGACTTGGCCAACACAATGGCAATCGCGGTCGTACTCGTCTGCCTCAAGATTTTCGTCAAAAGGCGCGAGCGTATCTTCCAAGTACCTCTCAAGGAGGTCGGGCTGGGTTGCGATGTTCGTTGGAACGAACACTGCTGTTACAAAGTGACTCATGTTTTTGGTGTCTCCGAAAGAAAGACAGCCCCGGAACCGTAGTTCCGGGGCCGGGTTTTTAGACCTCGAACACGTTGTAGAAGTGCGGGCCTTCGAACATCTCGATGACTTCTCGGATTTGAGCATCCGTCAGTCCAGTTGGCATTGAGAACTCGTAGCCGAACTCCACGGTCAGCGGGTCTACCCCAGCGAGTTCAGCGAATTTGCGTCGCTTTTCGTTGTATTCGTCCATCTCGGCCTGGTAGTTCCTTGAACCACTCCAAGGTTCACCATTGCTGATTTCGTACACATAGCCACCGAGCTCGTCATTGTCACGCCAGTGGTCGATTTCTCGTTGCCAGCGGTCAGCTTCGGCTTCGGCCTTGGTGTTGAACACAGCAACAGGAACACCGGGTTCCTTGCCGTGTTCGGCATCTGGCGAGTTGTAGGTCTCGTCGTTGTATTCGTAGTGGGTTTCGGTTACGATGAATGGCATTGTTTTACGTCCTCTGGGAAGAAGGTCTTTTGCACGCCAAGCAAGGCTTCAGTGCGTGCAGCGAAAAGGTCTTGCTCATAAGCAGAGAGTTCAGGGGCCTTTGAAAGGTCCCCGCACTCTTCGATTCTGCGTTTGAGATATGTTCTGATTTGTTTTTCAAGCTCAGTCATTACTCTAAGTCTACCTCAACGACGTGGTTGAAGTAAATCCAGCTAAAGACTTCGCGCAGAACAGCAATCTGCTCGTCGGTGACATCAGACGGAACAACGAAGTCATCCAAGTCGATTTCGACATCCTCGCCATCTTCGTCAGGGAACGCGGCTTTGAGTTTCTCTTGGGCCTCATCCTCGGGCAATGCGGACATATCTTTGTATGAGTCCCACATCCATGCGCCGATGGATTCGCCAGAAAGATTGAGTCGCCACGCTTCGATTTCGAGTTCTTCGCAACGCTTGTCAGCGGCTTCTCGATTTGTGAATGAAGCCACAGGACTGCCAGCGCCTTCGCCAACGGTGTAGCTGTATTCATCGTTGTAGTCCCAGTATGGGGCCATGATTACGTAGGATTTGTTCATTGATTCCTCACAAGGCAAATGATACCCCGGAACCGAAGTTCCGGGGCCGGTGGTGTTCTGGTCTAGCCAGTTGATATTGACAGCCCAGATTCCGACAATCAACACAACCAAACTCATCGCTATCGCGCCGATGCGTCGAGATACCGGAGCATCAGTCCATAGTTCCTTCAGTTCTTTAATCATTTGTTCTTCCTGGCCAACAATGATGCTTTGATGTTGGCTTTGTGTTCTTCAGTCAATTTTCGTTTTGGCATTGTATCCTGCTCCCTCATTCTGGACCAATAAGCCAAAAGTGCTTCAGAGCGTTTTTGTTTCAGTTCGTCACTCATTGGTCCTCGCCTATAACCAGTAAGCGCTTTGCTGATTTTTTCTTTGTGCTCGTCTGAAAACTTTTTGCCATTATTGACCCCAGCCCTACCTTTGAGGGCCGCGCTCATTCTGGCACAGTGTTCTGGTGTTGACTTTGCACCAAGACGAGGTGCGCCTGCTTTTAACGCACGGTTGTATTCGGGCTTAGTGTCTAGGTATTTTTGCTCAATCTGGAGATTATGCCTGGAATCCAGCACGCACTCTAGTACATTGAATTCAAAAGCATCCAAGCCATATTTGTCAAACGCACGTTGCAACAACAATGAGTGATGAGTACCTTTGCGAAGGTTTTTGATATGTAGTTTCCACCGCTCTTTTAGAGAAACAGTGGAACCCACATATCGCTTGTTATTGATTGTGTTTCGGATTTCGTAAATAAATCCATGCCTAATAGTCAGAGTCTTCATCTTCAGCCTTGAACTTAAGACTTGAATGTATGTCTATTTCAACATCATCACGAGTGCCTAAGTATTGTGGTTGATACAATGACCCTTCTTTATGAGCATAGAGATACTTCACCTCTACATAATCGCCAACATTTGGCAGTTCATGGTTCGGCGGAACCGTGACGTTACCAACAGGCACGAAGCCATCCTGCGAATCAACGGACACAGCGATGCTTCGCTTTGTATTCACCGCAGAAACAACACACGTCGCGCTTGACCAGAACTTGCACTTGAGTTGCGAACCGAGCTTATTAGGGCGTCCAACCTCGTGCGGTGCGCTCAATAGCTTGAACACCACACCTTCCTTGTGTTCAAGTAATTTGACCAGATTGCGCTTGTCATTCGTGCTGTAAGCAGTTGGCACGATGTCCACCTGATACAACATTCGGTCACCAATCACATTCTCGACCAAACGATTGAATCGGTTCATGTACGAGTCTGTTCGCAAGTCATCTCCGTTATGACCAAGGCAGTCAAAGACGTAGTAAACTCCGCCAACCAGCTCGCCATCGAGAATGCAGTCATCGAACTTCGAGAGTTCTTCAGCTACATCTTGCGGGATTCCGACCTTCCACGAACGTCGATTGCTTGCAGTAACCTGACCGAAGTTGACCTCAACCATGATACGCTTGCCATCGAGCTTTTCTTGCGCCAGCCACTCATCGCTCGTGATGTACGTTTCCATATCATCAACCGTAATCGGATTGAGCAATTGCGGCTTGAGCTCGGTGTATTCGCGCTCTGGAGCTGCCGGAGCAGCGGCCGTGTTCGAAACAATCGTCGCCGCAGGTACAGCAGTGAGTGGAGTACCCTTGGCAAGACTAGGGTCTTCTCGATATCGCTTTGCTTCCTTCGAACGCTTAAGGCTCATAAGCGTCGCTTCTGCCTGAAGCATAGTGACACCGTTGGCCTTGTATTGCGAGTCTCGTGCTGCGCCTCGACGGCCCCATGTAGCTCGCACATCATACGCGCCAGGGACTGTTGCTGAATCTTCAATGAAGATATTGTATTCTTTGTCAGATGACCCTTCTCGGCAGAAAAGGGAGCACTGTTTTCGGACTGTCATTGTCGTCATGTTGTGTTCATTTCCTTAGAATTCGATTCCGGGGCCGGCTATGAAGCCAGCACCCGGAGATTGCTCTGGACCGTTTTGGTCCTACTTCCATGAGCCGCAAACAGGATGACCTTGCGACCAGCCCGCAACTTGTCTGCCTTCATGCACAGACCGCAGCTCAAGCACGAATCAGCTTTGCCGGTCATTTCAGGGCATGGAATACCCGTCAATCCTTCGGCAATCTCGTATGCGGTGTCCTGCTTGAACTCGGGAACCACCATTGCAGCGCCAAAACCCTCTTCAAGAGCATTAACAACGTCCGCAACACGTTCACACGAGCGCAGCACGCTCACCGAACCCCACGCTTCTCGTGGAACATCCAACGCATGAGTGTAAGTCCAAACGGGCTGACCATGCTTTGCGGTATGTCGACCTGCGGCGTCGGAAACAATTCGAGCACATTCAGCGTTTGGCGAATCGCCAACGACGTGCAAGCGCAGAGGAAATCGACCGGTAAGTCGGTCGATGGCATCAGCCTCAACTTGGGCTACGGCTTCGGGCTTGGTGATGTCGGAATCATTCAAGCGTCGGGTATGGAGTCCCATGCGTCCAGCCTCAGCATAACAACCAGCATTGCGAAGCGGACAGCTTGCAGGACAGGTTGATTGCGAAGCATAGGTTGCACTGACCGCACCGAGCTTTCGATTCTGACTTACTTCAATGGCACTAGCCGGATTGATTTGTCGCATGATTGTTTTCAAGGAAGAACCCCCGGTTCCGGGGCCGGGGTTATTTGTATTCTTCGTCGTATTCTCCGTATTCTGTCCAGCCGCCGCCATCAGAAACAATGACCTTCTTGGCCTTTCTTGGGTTGAGAAAGCCGTTGTATGTCGTCTTGCCGGATGTCCTGATTTCATGCTCGGTCTTGAACGTGAAATGCTTGTCCATCCACGCCTTGCGCCATCTGGCTTCGTGCTGTTCAAGTTCAAACTCAAGGTCGAAGTTGTACTCCACTTCCATGACCTCAGTCATTTCAGAGCAAGGACAGTCTGGCTCAGCTAAACCGTCGTACTCTGGCTTCTGCATCTCATGACCTATGCCTTCCCAGCCACTGGTCTTGATAATGACACGGTCGCCTACGCGCACTTCGTCATCGACTAGGATTTCGCGGCCGATGGGTTCGTTGCAGAAGACATCATCGAAACCCACAGAGATTCGCGGCGCACTGTCTGACACCGACAATACCGTAAGAATGACTCGCGGCCGCTCCGGCACAACCAAAGCAGGCGGAACAGGCATGACCCAGGGCTTGACAATTATTGGCTTTAACAGATGCAACATCCATGTGCCGGCGTACTTCTGCTCAAACCATTCAAGGTCGATGATGCCATCAATACCCTGACTCTTGCCAGAACTGAACTCGAAGGACTTCTGAATCACTTGCATCAAGTTCAACTCGAATTCGTGATTGCAGTAAATCTCATCTTCGTAATCAGCCGCTGTCATACCATAATCGTCTGAACCACGAGTACCAAGCACTCGATATACGTCTTCCAGAAAGTACCGAACGGTCTTTTTGATGTAGCCGCATCGTGTGTTTAAGATGGTCAATTCCTCAGGTGTCAGAGTTGACCATACGAAGTTCGCATGACCCAACCACAGATACACCAAGTCTTGCAACTCAATTTTGATGTCTTCGAGCGTGTTCTGAAAGGAGTTTGAAGCGTCGTACAACTCGTCTTCAGTCATGTAATGCGCCTCATTGCCTTCGACTTCGAAATACTCACCGTCAGCATTGAGGTATTGGATTTTGTTTGTCATATCTGCGAGTCTCCCTGCTCGCGGATATTACACCGCGAGCAGTTGGTCGATTGAGCAGTCAGCAGGCTGGTTCGCCTTCTTGACATACTCAGCTTTCTTCAAGCTAGTGCCGTGTCCAGACCACGAATCGTATTCGACAAGAACGTTGTCGCCAACACTCAAGCCGTCTTGAATCATCATCTGGCACACTTCGATGACTCCGAGGCCGTCATCGACGCCCAGCGTCGCAAGGTCTCCATCGACCGACATCACACAGAGCACAGCCCGGGGCCGCAGGCTTAGGACCACTCGTGATTTGTCGTTCTGTCCGGGTCGCTCTCCGCCGGACATATGGATTCCGATAATCGTCTGGGCTCCGAGTTCTCGAGCATCAGACACAGCTCTCTGGGTCTCGGCCGCAGTCAAATAGATATCAGCCATCTGGACCACGCTGTCATCGACCGTTCCGTCGATGTACTCCGCCAAGGATTTGATGCGCTCTGCATAATCACGCTCACCAGGCATATCAAACACCAAGTAGTGTGAACCGTCCCAAACCCCGTCGATAATCGTGTCACCTTCAAGGTCGTATACCGCATTGAACAGTGACTGGTCGATGGTGATTTCAGCCCCATGCTGGTCGAAGAACTTCTTCTTGTTCTTCTCAACAAGAGTCAGAATGCGTTTGCCTTCCGGCAGGAGCACGATACCATAACCATTGAGCTTGAAGTCCTGGTTGACGACTGTAGCGCGGACCGGATTCTCAGCGTATGAACGCGGGTTCCAGACGACCACATTCGTTTCAGGTTCGATTTCGATTTCTTTGATGGCGACCGGAGCACCAGGGGTAAACGACTCATCGTTCTTTACCTCATAGCCGCCGCGAATTTGTTCGGCAATCAACTTGTCGAACACAGCGCGAGCAGACCACTCTGAAACATAACCGGGCTTGCTGCCATCTTTGGTTTTCACCATGTGCCGGAGCGAACTTCCACGCCGACCCCACATTGCCGATACCTGGACCTTGCCCTCACTGTTCTTTTCAGAGACGATGTGATAGACTTTGTCGTGGTTTGCACTCGGGTTGTAAAGGTGCAGGTGTACGTGTCGCACCGGATTTTCAAACGGATATCCAGCGATTTGCATTTCTTTCTCCTAATGCGGTTGCATTACCCTCTTCACTAGCTCGATGTCTGATTCCGGGGCCGCTAATCGCAGTGCGCCTTGTGCAAACGCAAGAGCTGCGTCGCGATGACCCAATTGCTTCGCGAGATAGGCACAACTGATTCTTAACCCAGCTAGTGAACGCTCGAATTGAGGAGCACTGCCAACAGCGTGCAATAAATCAGTGGCCGCCATCTCAGCACCGTGACGGAATTCGTAGGCATGCTGGAGCCAATATTCAGGCGTAACGGGTTCTGCAATGGCTTGGTCTTCGAATGCTTTGGAACACGTGTTGATTGCATTCAACATCCTAACTCCGCCGACAAAGCCGCTGCCACCGGTCGAGGCCTGCAGTGAATTCTTTGCCTCGATGAATACGTCTTTGGCTTCGGTGTTGCCGAGCATCTCCATCGCGCCGAGCTCTCGGTCGATGATATTGATGAGCCCGGCCACCACTGCCACAATTTGGTTAAAAGCGTTGTTGATTGTCATGATAAACACCTATAGCCCCGAGACCAAAAGGTCTCGGGGCTGAAAGGTTAAGCGGTGACGAGTTCCCGCTCCTCGGTCTTGTTCTCCGCCGGAGCATTGCCAAGGAATGCAGCCCAACCTTCCCATTCGCCACCTGCAAAGGTGAGGTCTGGGCGAGCTGGCACACCCTCAGGTCGCTTGCCGTCCTTCGACATTGCGGTGAATTCGGCGCGGCTCTTCAGGTGAAGACCACGGACGATATCCTTCGCCATCTCGTAAGCACTCTTCTGCACCGGTGCGGTCGTGACCGCCTTGGTCTTCACAGGCTTGGGAGCTCGATTCTCGTCCTTGCGCGGTCGACCACGCTTGACGCGGGCACCAATGAAGTCGTTAATCGAGAACTTCTCTCCAGTCTGGGCGAAGTACTCACGGTAAGCCACCCACGGGTTCACCGGGATGTCCTTGGGTCGTTCGGTGCTGGCCGCATATGCATGCCAAGCAGCCGTGTCTTTGAGTCCAAGCCCGCGAACGAAATCGCGAGCATCTTTGTAATTGCGCATAATCTTAGTGCGTCCCATGTTCGTTTTTCTCCTGTCTACTCGATTCGGTCGTCGTGGCTTGCCACTACTGATTCATGTCGAAAGTTGTATGCCTGAGGCACATCCATGTCGACAAGCATTGTGTAATCTGCGTATGAACACAGATAGTCGTCAAACTCTTCACCCAGTGCTTCCATCAATTCGTCAGCCTTGTCTTCAGCCAAGCGAAAGATTTCCCACGGGCTTAACCCTTCTGGGACATCCAGTTCGAACTCGAACGGACGCCCTTGGCGGGTTAACTCCAGTTGTGCCATCCAAGTAATCATCGGACCCTGGGCGTCGATGACACCACAAGTCCGCTGCAAGTCTTGGGCTGCGAAGAGTTCATCAAGCATATCACCTGTCTTCGGTAACTTCTTGATTTCCTCGTTGTACTTCTCTGCGGCCGCATTGTACTTGTCAATCTGCTCATCGGTCGGAACGATGTCCTGTACGTGATAAGCAAGATATGCCTGACAATACAATGCAGGTGTGTTTGCGGCGTGCTGGTTGATGTGCGGAATTGCTTCCGGCAAATCATAACCATCACATCGCACCTTGCACAAGGCAAACTGATTGCCCTTACGGGCAATTAAAGTTGCGCCGGTCAATTCCAAGCACCTCGTGCTCGTAAGAATGATTCAATCATCGTGTCGTACTTCATCTCCTGCATTCTCCAAGGGCAATTACCTGCTCCGCCATTGGACGGATAGATTATTGCACAATTTTTGGTCCCAGGCCAATGCACGAGATAATATGGCTCGTCGTTGCGATGCACGTCGACTTCCAAGTCAACGATATCTTTCCCCTCGAGTGCCCCATCATCAATCCATGTGGAAATCGAGTGGATGTACAGACGCCGAGCATAATCCAACACCCGCTCACCGTTTGGCAATCGAAGTCCCGGTTTCTCTTCGGTCTCGATTGTCGACGTGCTGAGGGCGGCAGCCGCCGCGTTAGCGGCGACTGCCAGATTGGCTAGTGCTTGAGTGGCACTCACTTCGCACCACTCAAGATGTCGCGAACAGACTGGATGACATCCTTATCACCCTTTCGCGCTGCCGTGGATTCGATGTCCGCCCAGTGCTTTTCGATGTCAGTGACATTCGAAGTCAGCTTAGGCGCAACAAGTCGTCCGGCGGAAGCCTCAAGTGCTGTTCGTCGCTCACCATGCTCTTCCGAGGCCGCAACGGCAATCGCTTCCACGACACCGAATGCAGTCCCGTTCGTTCGCGGGTCACTCTGACCCTTGACGTACTTTCGAGCCACCAGCTCAACATCCGATTGAGTCAGCTTGGCTTCCTTGGTCAACCCAGAGATAACCAATGCCGGGTCATTGATGCGAACCGACTGAGCCATGCTCAACAGATTCAACATAGAACGACCTTCGGTCAATGCGATGTCGATTGCACGCTTGACATCAGCCTGCAGTTTGCCGTAGTTGATGTTGCCGATGTGTCGCTGGTCAACATTGACGATGGTGGAGAATCCACCCCATCGGTAACCAGTGCGGTTAATCGAACGGAAAACATACGGTTCCACGCTGAAGGTTCCGGCGCCAATCTCGTTGTTCGAGAAGCTGAAGCCAACACCCCACTGGTTGGTAGGGTCATCCTTCATCGTGTCAGGAAGGAGCAAGTCCAGCATGATGGCATCCTGGTTCGTCCAACCATGAGTGACGAGCACATCGTCCATCGTGGACAAAGCGTTTTGCACCATCTTGCACGCCTCATGATTGTCGAAACGCGCATACTGACCAGACAACACAGCACGCACAACGTGCTTGCCATGCTCGTCCTTGCGCATTCGAACCATGAAGTTACGAGCCGGCTTACCCTTGTCAGCCCACTCCATTTCACGACGGTCGAGAGACTCGTTGCAGAAACGCGCCAGGTCCGGAAGGTACTGGAACATCGCAAGCCAGTCCTGCATCTTGATGGGGATGCCGGCAAAGAACATCAGAGACCGCAGCCCGCCATGAGTGAACTTGGTGCCGTCCGGCAAAGTCAAGTCATTCGTGATTCGAACGTTGCTCTCGGGAGTCTTGACGTCGATGTTGTGCTGAGCAGCGTCGTAAACGCGCTCGAACAGCGGCATCGCAGGAATGCATCGAGCACGCCAATCCATAGCCACCTTGGTGTGGACTGCATCAGCGGTCTCGTCAAATGCGGTGCGGAATGTGCCATTCGCATCAACATATGCCCGACGTCCATCGGTCATGTTGAAATCGTATGGTCGAAAATAGGTCTCGTTGACCGGGTTCTGAATTACTGTCATTGTCGACATGTTTGTTTCTTGTTCCTTCTTTTTAGGTTCCGGGGCCGGTGGTTAAACCGGCTTCTTCAGTGCAGCTTTGACGCCGGCGTCGCGATTGCAAACACCACAGCGTCGCTTGACTACGTCACAGTAGCAACCAACAGGTCTGAACTCTTTCGGAGTCACAGGCTTGTGGGCTGATACAATCAGCTTGGTTGGTTCAATTGGCTTCATGATGTTCACAATCGCGGGTCTTGAGCGGGGTTCCGGGGCCGCTAAGCCACTGCTTCCTCTTCGTCCTCTTGCTTCTCGAGTGCCAAGAATTCTTCTTCAGTTGGCAATGCATCGAGTGGCCAGGACGCAAGCAGGCGCACCGGACTGTACGGGTCTGGGTCTTTCTTAGTCTTACGTTGCTTCAGGAAGTTGAAACGCTCACCGCGCTTCAGCGGTCCTTTATTGAAACCACCGTACACTTCGAACGTATTCTTGTCCAAGTCGATGACATACGCCCATTCGCAGAACAGAGAATCGCCGGCGAATTTGATACCTTCTGTTGCTGACGCGACTTCCTTGACCTTACCGCTCGCAATAGCGGCAATGATTTTGCCACCAAAGTCGCGATGCAGGTGCTCGTACTTCTTCTTGAACTTGTCACTGACATCCATGCCAACCCAACCAGAATCATCTGCACCGCACTTCTTCCAGTACGCATGCACCTCATCTTCAGTGAGTTGCTTAAGTTTGTTGACCTTCTGCTTGAACGCCGGAATGTCAAATACCGGGTCCATATTGCTAAGGGTTTCGAGAATGGTGATGCCCTGTCCACTCGGGTATCCATCCCATTGGCAATACTGAGCGACTTTGTATTCGCCGTCAGATTGAACGATTGTTAGGTTACGTGTTCCCATGATGTTTATTTCCTTCGATTTCTTGAGTCTGGGGCCGCAACCCCGGACTCGATTTTCCTACCAGGATGACTGGTAGGTGAATCCGTCTCCCTCATCGGGTTCAGCCAAGATTTCCGTCAGGCGGGTCTTGGTGAATTCTAAGTCCTGGTAGTACCAGTCGTCAACTTCAGTGCTTCCGAAGAAGAAGCCGGCGCAAGGCGGGAGCAACTCACCTGCCTTCTTGTCGCGCTCTTCACCTTCAGGTGCATCGAGAATCTCGGTGATGACACCAAGCAACTCTTCGAGCTTCTCACGCTCTACGTAAGTTTCCTGGCACTCATCCACACCACCCTGACAGTTCTGGACGAACCAATCATGAATGGCGTTTGCCTTACGCCAATACGCCACCTCTTCGATGACATACTTGACGCGCTCAGGCTTGATATGGGCAACGGCCGTGCCGTTGCGAGTTACGCTAACCTCATGTCGCTCTTCTGGTTTCATATGGTCCCAGTTCTTGACATAGGTGCGTTTTGAGAGATACATGTCCAATCCCATGATTCGTTTAACTCCTGCGACTCGATTTCCGGGGCCGCTCGAATCTTCAGCCAGCGAAGCTGGCTTCCGGGGCCGCGAAATGTTTGCACACAGAGTATAGCATAAAAGAAAAAGGGCAGACCCGAAGGTCTACCCTTTATTCTCTCCGCCTGGCTTCACCCGTTTTGGGGCTCCACCACATTACTCTAAGCAAAACCGGCGGTTAAACCAAACTCTGTTCGAGGCGAAAATTGTGATGAACTAAGAAACTCGTCGTCAGCCCGCGAAGACCTACCTAAGAACCATTTAACTACACAGTGCAGGGGTTAAGCGGTCCGGCTTCGCCTCACGGGAGTTTGGACTCGTCGGGGCCCTCCCCTGCACTATGCAGTTTGCTTTCCATACCACCGACGAATCTCACGACTCGATTTCTTTTCGCCTGCCAGGCTTCTCGTTACTAGCTTCCTTTCGTTCACGAGCTCTGTTGGATACTCGCTGCTTGCGCAGTTCGTCTGGGGGCTATTCCAGACTCGTTCCTCAGTCGGTGGTATGAAATTTTCACGTTCAGCAAAGCGATTGAGACTTTGCCTGCATCGAAGACCGTACTCGGTGGCGTTCACGAGTCTAGCTTACGCTTGTTCTTCGAATTCCGCGACCACTTTCGACACGCGCTGGCAATCTTGTGGAAACCCAGTGTTTTCGTAGTTTGTCTCTCGACCTGGAGGAGTTTAATCGCGCCTCGATTTCTCGTTTCGATTTTCTCGTTCCATTCGCGGAAGTACATTGATATTATGCCAGAAACGCCGGATGATGTCAAGGCCCCAAGGCACTTTTTTCGAAAAAAGCTCGAAATTCTGTCCGTTTGAACCTGGGTCACCGGAATATACATACCGATGGAACAACTCAATTGTAAAGTGTGTGGTAAAGCAGTCTCTGGTACATATAGGGGAATGTGCGTTGAGTGCTATGAAGATTGGCTCGAAAATCAAGAAGAGTGATTTCGGGGCAGCTAGTATATGTGGAAGCCGTACCTCGCGTCGTGCTCCCTGGTCCGCAAAACACCCGATAGCGCCGCTGCCCCGTGACTCGATGTAGCTCGATTTTCTGCGCAAGGTGAATCGAAGACCAAGACTCTTATAAAGCAAAAAGCCACTGTATATTACAGTGGCTTTTCTTGTCTTCAAATATCTCTAAATTTGTGAGCGATGCCCGACCGAAGTCGTTTTCCGCGCTCTGGTTGTAACTTGTAATTCTACACAAAGTGAATATGTATAGCGGCGCCCGACACACCGTGCCTAGTTACCTGGAGTTGAACCAGGACTCACTTTTTATAAGAAAGTGCGCGAACCCTTCGCTTAACCGATGAGATACTGGAATCTAACCAGCTTATCCGAGTTAAAAGCTCGGCATGTTAAACAATACATCAATCTCTTTTTGCACTCAGATACTAAATTCAAGTTTAGCATCCTTCAGGTCGTTTTCCCCGCCATACGTGTTATATTCGATGTTATTATACCAATGACCGCAACAAATGTCAAGGCCGCCTCGAAAAATCGTGCTCGAAAATCAAAAAGGGCCGCCATCACGGCGGCCCCTAAGACTATCCAATGGCGACGTTAGTTGCCAAGAGGAATAGAGAAACCAACACCAAATACCCATGAACCCTTGCCGCTCTGGAACTTGAATCCATCAGCAACGTTGAATCCCTTGGGTCCGCCGAAGACGTCGACGCGGAAACCATTGGCAGAGTTAAAGAGGTTATAGCCCAGACCGAGGGTCAGATAGGCCTTATCTTCAAGATTGCCAGGGTTGCCGGCACCGAGTGCCTGAAGGCGAAGGCGACCGTTGGTACCCTTAATGGGCGCAACAGTGTACGAAATCGCACCGAGCGACTCGTAGCCGTCATTGAGCCAGAGAAAGTCGAAACCCTTCTCGGTCATAGTGAAAGTGGTGCTCTGGGCACCAACCTGGCCACGACCAGGCTTGAGAGTACCGGCGTCAACCGGCAGTTGATTGCTCTGAGCAAACGCGCCGGCAATTACGCCAACCGCAAGCACGAGGCTAAGTAGGAACTTCTTCATGATTTGTTCTTTTTTCTCCTGTGTGCATCAAACTCTTCAAGCAGTGTTTCCATGTTTCCACGCCATTTGAACTCGATGCTTCCTCTATTATACACCAAAATGCCTTTTTCGTGTCAAGGCCCTGGCGAAATTCTAGAATGAACTCCCGTACTTGGGTGTATATGAGTTCAAGCGTAGAATGGGTATGGCTGAACTGGATGACTCAGCAAAGCTGGCTGTCAGCACGCGAAACTTCAATTCACTGCCTTCGCCAATCTCATCGAAAACTCTTCGCCAACTATCCTTGGGAATCTGCATGCCGGCAAGCACGGCACCCAAATCTAAAACATATGACTTGTTCAAAGAGTCACTGATTAGAAGTGAATACTCACCCATCTTCTGGGCACTCTTCACACTACATGACCAATCCATAATCGAAGGTTGACCGGACATACCGCGTAATGCATTCGAAATATTGCGACGTTGCCAGAAGGCAAAACCCACAATACCAAGCACAACACCGCCGATAATCCATGGAGTGTTGTCGACAGATTGAGTTGAAGTAGCCGCAGGCACTGAAGTGGCTGCGCTGGTCGTGTCGCTAGGCGACGATGTCGAAATGTAAACCGCAGCAGCGATTGCAAGAACCACGACCGCGATGATAATAAGCCACTTTAGCTTCATACGGCAATATTACCACATTTTGCGACCACTGGAACAATTTACTTCTTTCCGCAGCCACGACAAGGTTTCTTCTTCGGCGTCGACGCCGCTGCCGGCGGAGACACGCTGGCTGCTCGAGGAACGTCATCTTCCAGGCCGCCGGCCGATTTTTTGGGCCCAGACTTGGCCTCGGCATCAGCTATCGCCATCGAGGCCAATTGCTCGAGGCGCTGCTGCCGGACGAGCTCGAGCTGCAACCTCTCGTGCTCCTTGGCCGCGGCTTCAAGTTGACGATGATTCGTCGTTAGAACCTGAATCTGGGTGATGCCAATACGACTCCAGCGCAATACACCAGGAACCTGGTCCGGATTGAAAGCATCAGCAGCCTTGCTGCCGAAAAAATAGATGTCGACCCAGAAGGCCGGGGCTTCACGCTTGAAAATTCTCACACCAGGCTTATACAGCCAATAGCGTTTTAGGCGCAACCAGCTTGCGACTTACACTGAAATCGCATGCGCTCGTATATTCACCCAACCAAAATAGCGCCGGACACACCTCGAGACCATTACTCGAAATTCTGAAACTCAAACGGTCCTCTCGAGAGGCTCGAGTCGATACCTTGAGCAAGGCACGACGCCAGGAATCAAAAGCGTTTCCGTAAACCACCAACGGTTGCAACGCTAAACGCAAGTCCGCAAGACCACATCCAGTCTTCGAAATATTGCCTGCTGCCCCGGAAAGAATGTTTTCACCTAATGTACGTAGTGCCGCTGCGCTGGCCTTCGATTTTTCGGCCTCTTCGAAATATCGCGCAGCTAGTGAACCCATGTATAGCATGCCGTCCTGTACCAGTAAAGGCAATGGCAGCGCAACTCGATGCATCTTGCCATCAACCTCGATTGTTCCAACCACAGTTAAATCTTTTGCTGCGTCGACCATGTTCGTATTCTACCACACTTTATGAAAAAACTGCCTTGCAATGTGTTTGTGAACGCTTGATTCGCTTGCGGACTTCTGGCAAAGGCAACTTGAGTTCCTTCGAAATTTCTACCATCGACCGGTCCTCAACAGCAAAAAGATGTAACACCTGGCGGTCTACATCGTCATTCAAGCTCGAAAATGCTTTCTCTATGAGAATACGGTTGATAATCACGTCATCAGTCGCGGCCCCGGAATCATTTAACAATGAATGACCAGTGTAACTGGCAGAACCAACCTCGTGAACCTCATCTAAAGAACTTGGAGCAACATATACACCATGACCATGAAGCAAGTGACTATACATTACACTCATCTCGGCCCGGTCGGCCTCAGTCACACCGTGCTCCTTCTCGAATTTCTCTCGAAACTCTGGATACTTGTCGTAGTCGCCGTTTAACCAGGCTCGAAATTGTAGCTTCCTAATCGGCCAACGACAATCTGACTCTAACGGAGTCCGACGCTGAGCGTCTAGCAACCTGCGCAATACCAAACCAAACATATACGAAGATGGCGAAGCTGCGCGATTGGGGTCATATTCGTCATATGCCTGCAGCGCAATTGTCACTGCTAAACTCTCATAGTCACTTAACTCGGAACCACCAACACCTCGATTGAAACAACGAACAACATGCGACGCTATGAGCGGCGCGTGCCGGCGGAGCAATTCACTCCGGGCCTCATTTCGATGTTCCGGCATGTGGACCAGGCCGCAGAGCTCGACATCAGACAAATCACAATATGGGGACAAAACTCGAGAATTGAAAATCGCATGTAACAACTCGAGCTTGCTACTGACAGTGTATTGCTTTGGTTTGGGCACAGATATTAGAACCTCGATAGAAGAGTGTACCACTCATTCTCCCATTACTATGCCAATGTGATTGAATGTGATTGAACTAGCGACGCTTTAGCCCTCGAATTAGCTTGATGCCCTCGAGGTCCGGAAAACCCGTGATGACAATACCGTCACCTATCGCGTGCGTTTCGAAATTCTGACCGGTGGTGATTGACTCTTCTTTGATAATAGAACGGCCGCGGCCAGGTAAAGAGTTCCACCATATGATTTGATTCGTGGAGCCGCGTAGCCCCTGGACACTGCGCTTGTCGCGCTCGTAACGACCCATAATGGCCACATCAACTAAAGACAAAGCCTCAATACAATGATAATCTTCGGCCACCTCGGACATAGTGTGGCCAGTGAAAAGCAAAATGCCATTGGGTAAACGATTGTCTAAAATACCCTCACGGGTTTGTAAACCAAGCAACGTCTCGAAAAAAGCCGCAGGCTGGCTCATCGGCTCACCACCTGTGAAAGTGACTCCGTCACAACCGGAGTCTAAAATTCGAGCAGCCAGCGTAGCTGGTTCTACGAGCTCGATTACCTTACCGGCCCAAGAACCTGGATTGTAACAACCTACACAACCATGACCGCAACCCTGAAACCAAACAACATAACGATTACCTGGACCGTTCGAAAAACTACCAGCTATCTCACTTCGAATATTGGCCCATGGTTTGCCGTCAGGCCCAATATGGTTGAAATTCATTTGGGAAGACCGTAATATTGGCGGAAGTCGCGGACTGCTCGATTTTTAACCACCTTCGGCCGCACACTGGCCGCAACAATACTCGCAGCAACCACAACACCAAGAACATACCAAAACTTAGACATGTTACACCTCAGCCTCGGCAATCGCTTTAGCCGATGATTTAGCCAGCTCTGCTTGACGATTCACATAAGCAGTTTTCATCAACTGACGCAGAATTTTCTTAGTATACTGCATCCGAGTCTCTGGATTGGGAATTTGAGTGTCATTTTCCCAAATCATGGGCTGATAACCCTCTTGAGTACTGAACGCATCTACGATAGCGTCAACTTTGTCATCGGGAAGGTTGAAAGTAATGTTGGCCATATCATAAACCTACAGCAGCGTCAGCCTCGGCAGCGCGACGAGCCGCATCTGCAACTGAACGAACATAACAACGAGTCAACAACGTTCGCAAACACTCAGTGGTGAATGTTGCCTTGTCTACAGGATTTGGAATTGTTTCACCATTATCCACAATAGTTTCAGCGTAACCCTCATTGATACACCAGGCATCAATGATGTCGTCAGCTTTGTCACCAGGAAGGACAATAGAAAGAGTCATATCAGAAAGCGCATTGACAGTAGCCATACTACACTTTTACACAAAAAATCCCCAAAGCCTCACGCAGATGGGGATGAAACAATATACCACAAAATGAAGAATGTTACTTCTTCTTGATGACGCCGGCTACATAACCGACTCCACCAGCTACCGCCATTAGAAATAATGTCGTTAACATGATGCACCTCCTGAGTTATTGTTCGAAATCCACGCACTCCAATCATCCATGGACAATCCAAGCGCATTCACCATCGCACGTGTCAAATCTTCGCTCATCTCTTGACTCTCGAAATCCGGACCGCCATAAACAACCATCTTGCGACTTCTGTCCGCATTCACCAGGCAAATGCAACCAGGCCAACCTTCCACAGCACAAGTCATGTAACGCTGCGCTGTTTCTAAGTCAGGACCCTCAGCAATGTAAGTCGTTCCACCGTCGAATTCCTGAATCAAAACTCTGTCTGACATGACTCGATTATACCTTAGTCTTCAAAGTGCGTGGGTCGCCTGCCGGTGTTAAACAATCAACAGTATCCCAAACACAACGGAAAGAATCAAAACCTCCCATCTCGTCATACATCTGAATGATACCAGGATGGTCGTCTACCGCAAACACAACATCTGAAAATGCCATCAGCCTCTCCATGGCCGCGTGCTTGTATTTCTCAGGACTGAACAACTCACCAGGCTCGACATCCAAAAACCAAATGTCGCCGTCCCAACGAGCCTCTTCGATTTTGCGCCCAGACAACGATGGAGTATAACCCCACTGCTTCTCACTCAACATCCGCTCGAGACTTTCTTTGCCACGGCCAAAGTGCCGCTCGCGGTGCATTATCAATAACTCACCGCCAACAGCCCATGGCAAGTGTGCAGCCAACCACTGTTCTGTTGCTGCGCGACCCACCTCACCGCGAGAAGTAAGTGCAACCAATACATCGACATCGTAAATCTCAGCCAAAGCCTTGACCAACATAATGCCACGAGTAATGGGTACATCACCATCGGATGTCTGACCGTACTCATAAAAACTATGAGTGTATGTCGTTAAATCACCTGCGGCCAAAGCCGAAGTGTCGACGTACTTCTTCAAACGAGAGCTGCTATCAACAATGCAACCGTCCAAATCATATACGCCTATACGCTTCCCGACCAAATAACCAGGTGCGTAATGTTCTCGATGTTCTGACATCATAACAAGATTATCGCACCAAAATGCAAAAACAAGCAGGTTAAACTCAATTTCACACCTAAAAGCCATTATGGCTTTTAGGCAAATGTGCCATAATTACGACATGCTACGCTGGCTGAAAGAGAATTGGTGGTTCATACTACTGGTCGTAATCATCTGCTTTTGGAACTACGCTGTTTATCGCGGCCGACAAGTCAACGACCAGAGACTTTACCAAAAAGGATATGAAGATGGATTCTATGACGGATACTGGAAAAGCCAAAGCGAACACGGTATCTACTGATGCGGCTGACATGAATTGGAGCACATCAACAAATATCACAGTAAAGAAAATCTTCTACACAGGGCCGTTCGTGCCATCACCATCATTCGTCATTCCGAGCAACCATACCGCTGACGATTTGCTCAAACGCGCCGTGTCACAGCGTTAGCTTCGCTGGCTCACCTATAGGTACGCCACTTTAGGCTGAACCTAAATCAACCCCACTCGACGCGACTCATGGCTGCTCATTAGGTGTACCACTTTAGCTTCAGCAGAACCCGCATTTGCGAGAGTGCATATGCTGAACCTACGGGCACTGAACACATGTGCCGATGAATGGGTCAAACATGGGACTGACATGGGAATGCCTACCACTTTTACTCCACTTTTAAGAAAACGAGGTTTTGTTTACAAGGTGTTTAGGTTCAAAAGCGATATTCCCACAGTTTACGGTATTTTTTCAACACACGGTAGAATTTCTTTCAAATGGGCCAGCTCCGCCACTCACGTTTTGCGCCATTTCACCACGGTAAATGACATTGTGCCCCAGAATGTGGAAAATCTCGCGCCAGACAAACGCGAGGGGTTTTGGTGCATGGCAAAATAGTACTCTGCGATACTTTGTTTACAGGTTTTCAAAGAGATTTGCGTGATTTGCTCTAAAACGGACCAAAACACCGGGCAAAATCTAGAAATTTGAACCTGGTGTGATAATTTTGTGATATTTTCAGCCACATTTTGAACCTACGGTGGTTTACGTGTGTTCTTGGCTTTGTCCCACACCCGTCAATTCACGCTCAAACGGTTAAAATCCTCGGTGAAGTTTTTAGAATTTGAGCCTGTTGTAATATTTTTGTGATATTTAGGCATGGTGTTTGGTGTGGTATACTGGCTGGTATGCCAAGAGATTTTCAGCGTTCTCGTGTGTATTCTTGGGGTGCTTTGTTTACTATTTCCGACCATCGTCGTATGAGTCGCAAGCGCAGCCAGCGTGCTTGCATAGACGTTGTGAATAAGTGTTGTGCTTTGTATGGTGTCGCTCCATGTCCGGTGGTTTTCAATGTTCCTCGCCACCAGCGGTGTGCTTACTATTACCCCGATGGTGGCTATATTAGTTTGCCTGTTCACATGATGCGCATAGACGTTGCTGTTCACGAAGCGGCTCACCACATTGTGAATTGTTTATGGCCTCGAGCGATTTCCCACGGTCCTGCTTTTGTCCGTGTTTACATGTGCTTAATGCACCGTCTTTACGACATGGATATTTCTTGGCTACGTGCGTCTGCCAGGAGTTATGGTGTTCGTTGGGGTGGCAAGAAGTATGATGCCCAGGTGTGTAGTGTTTGATGTAAACAAGACCTGTTATTATTTTACCAATAACAGGTCTTGTTTGTTTGTTATATGTTTTGATTCAGGCTTTTATTTCACAGGAATTCCTGCTTCTACCTTTGGAGAGAATGGCTTGGCACTAGGTTCGGGTGCCAACAATCGTTCAATTACCCCGGCTGGTAGTTCAGATGCACCCAATGCCATCAGTGCGCTATTGCAGGCATTTCTAACTACATATATTGCTTTTACCAGCGACGCTTGTGGATTAATAGCCTGTCTAATTATTGGTGACGACACAAAAAACACTCTCAATATCTCTTGATATGGAAACTTGTTGCCATTAATCCTGGCCATAACTGTGTTGTAAGACGGACATTTTTCTGCGTATCTGCGGGTCAAGATTTCCGATTTGGGAATTGTTTTGTTTCCTATACCAAATGATTGGCCAATTTCCTCTATCCCCCGTTTTATTGCAGTCTGTGCCACACGGTCTGCAATCTGTACAACAACACTCAATTCTTGATTATTCATATGATTATTCATAGTAGTAAATTAGCAAGTGCCATTATCTGCACCTATGTATTTACCAGTGAATCAAGAGAAATTATCAGACATAGCACAGGGTGCGCTTGCAAAGATTTATTCTTTGGACTTATCGAGGTTACAGAACCAAAAGGAGATTGAGCGTTTTGTTGGGCGAAGTGTAGCCAGCGTATTGTGTGACGTGCTTGGTGTCTGTGTTGTCTACTGGGACGTTGAGCACTCTTTCTTCTCCACACACGTGCATTTGATTTCCTTTTACCGAGTTGCTCTCAGCCGGTCTCTCTTCCACATTTCTTCGTAGTCTTCTGGTAGTGCATTTCCACTCACAGTTCCGCTCCTTCAAGCATCTCATCTATTATGCTCTTTTGTTTTCTGGGCACTATGAGTAAGAACTGTGTATGTTGGCATATTGCGCATCCACAGAGCATTTTGATTTCTCTATTGTGTCCATTGGTGGCTGCGATGATTTCGTCGTCCACGAGTGTTTGCGTGTTGTCGCCACATTTCATGCATATGGTTTGGCACATTGTGTTTCGGTGCAGTGCTGGGTGTGTCATGTGAGTACTGTGTCGAGCAAGCTGGTTTGTGGTGTTGGCGTTAGGAACATGAACGTTTTGCCTTCACATTTCGAGCATCTGTAGTATCGGTTATTCTTGGCAATAGTGCCTCTAATTCCTGCAACGTGCTCTTCGAGTACAAGTACAGGTGTTATCGCGTTGCAGTTCATGCACACGAGTTCGCATTCGACTGATACTGGTTCTTCTTGCATTTCACATTGCCTTTTGCGGACTTTCTTCGAGCGTCACTTCTTTTCTTTCAATGCTTTGCGTTGCAGTTCATCGAGTTCTTTACTAAGCATTGGGTATTCTCGTTTAAGTTCTTCCCATGTGTATAGGTGGTATTCGTATCCACCTGGATTGTATCTGCTTGCGTATCTGACTGTTGCTCCATTCACTCCATATCTTTCGATAGTGAGCGACATTCCCATTCCCGTATCGAGTTTGGCTGCTGCGCAGCCTACGAGTGTCATTGCGATGATTGCTAGTAGTATGTTTTTCATATTTGGTTCACCTTTTGCGGACTTTCTTGTAGCATAGCGTCGAGCATTGAGCCCATCCTGCAGAGAACATCATGGTACTGTGGTTGTTCGCACAGTTCGCAGTATATTCTCACCATAGTAGGTTTATTGACGACTTCTGGCACCATTGCAATTGTGTTCCTTGCGCAGATTCCGCATTCCAATCTCATGGAGACTTCTGTGGGTTGTGTTCTATACGGCACTTCCTTTGTTCTGATGGTGAGTTGGTTTTGTTCACAGTCACATATGGTTGGTTCTTTGTCCTCTCCTGGTGTATAGTTGATGGCATAGGATTCGACTTCTTTCCAGCACTTATTGCACTGAGTTGTATTGAGCAACAGCTTAGGTTCGTGTGTGTATTCGTGTCCTGTTCGTCTTTTGCGCACTTCGCTCATATGATGGCCTCTTGCGGACTTTCTTCGAGTAGCGTATCGAGCAGGCTGCATGGTTTATATTTGAACAGTTCTTTGGGTGCGAAGTAACCTATTGCGCCGGCTTTTGCCCAACGGTAATCATCTATCTGTTCTTTTGTGACGACTTCTGTGTTTGGGAAGAACACCTCAAGGTATGCTCGTGACGCATAATCGTTTTGGCTAATGAGATATTCAGCCTCTATCCAACGGTCTTTGATTATGTATCGAGCGTAATCAAAGACAACCATGGCATCCTGCATGATTGTTGGTTCGGCCTCTGGCCAACGACGTCTAAGGATATTATTGGCGTAGGAGCGTGCGGCTTGTGCGTTCTGCATGATTGTTGGTTCAGCCTCTGGCCAACGACCTTTGATTACGTCTCTGGCGTAGAAGTATGCAGCCTCGGCGTCCTTCAGGATGATTATTTCGGCCTCTGACCACCGACGTCTAAGTGTGTTTGTGGCATATCTGCATGCCTCTCGTGGCGTGGTGTGTTCCGTGATTTTCAAGTTACACCTTGGTCTATCAGTGTGTCGAGCAGGCTACTTGGTGTTGGCGCGAGTGTCATTTTGAAGAACGTCGGCATTGATTTATAGTGTGTGGGTTGCCAGCTTGGTCCATCTGCGTAATCAATCACCCATTGTTTGTGTGTTTGATGGAAGTAGTAGCAGTGCGGTTCGCATCCTGCGCTTGCGCCGATGATTCTTGTGCCATCTCTAGGTGCTTGTTCGATTGGTAGCCATGTTTCATCAATCATCCTGCGAAGTTCTTCAATCACAGGCATACATTTAGCTATCGCGGCTTTTTGTTCTTGGTAAACAGTTCCGGCGTATTGTCCTCTAGATATGAGTGCTTGGAGTTCTATGATTCTTTCATCAATCTGTTGGAGCTTCGACTTCATCCTTGGTTTCTCCGTATTTTGTGACAATCACGTCCACCTTCACTGGTTTAGGTCCGACAGTGGCTACGACTTTGTAGACTTCATACTCCGTGCCTGTTTGTTCTGCGCACGACACTGCGAGTTTGATAGCTGATTCTTCGTCTGGCATTGCCCAGACGTGTTCTGGGTGCGGATACGCTGTTGTTCTACCGAAGACTCTATATTCCCATTGTGTTTTGTTTTCGCTCATGTGTTTAGTTTACCTCTTGCGGCCATTCTTTGATGATTGTATCGAGTGTATTGTCTTGTGTTGGATAGATAGTGTATTCGTCTGCTCTCACCCAGAGTGTAATTTCCAAGAACACAATCATTCCAATTCTTGGTTGTCGATATTCCTCTGGGTTGTCGCTCAGCCATCCTGTGTCATCTGCTGGCAGTACTGTTATTGGCGACATTGTCAATCCAGCGTAGATTTCATCTCCGTAGCGTTCTGCTATTCTACTGATGAACTTTTCAAAGTACTGTTTGTGTTCATTGATGTCACTTGTGGTTTCTGGGCGATATCCTGCGGCATTAAGCATCTTACAGCATTCACACAGGACTTGTCTGCTGAGCGAATCAAGTGCTCTTTGTGTTCCGCGGCCTTCGAACAGTGCCTTGAGTGCTTCTGGTTTTAGCGGCAGTGTAATGCTTGGATTACATGCAACTTCCACAGCTTTGAACTCTAGTGAGTTCAGGTCACAACGCTGGCCTACGCTGTGTCTTTTGCGCAGTTCGACATATTCGCCTTTTTTATTTGGCTTGACATTTTTCTTAAACAGGTCATAGACTATTGGATAGATTTTTTCTTCCCATTGTTTGTTTAGTTGTTCCTGCACTTGTTTCGAGGCTGTAGTTCGTCCTGCTGATGTTTCAAGTGGTTCTGGTGTTGTCATTATCATCTCCTAGTACATTGTCCATCATGTTGAGCCTTGATGGAATCTTTATCATCCACAGGTGGCTGCCGCATTTGCACGGTTCGAGTGTCAGTACTTCTCTTAGTTGCCCACCATACTTTTGATAGAATTCCTCTGGGAAGTTCAGCACCATCGTGCCATTTTCGCACTCGAGACATTTGCCTTGGACTCCGCGAGTTTGTTTGGCTAGTGCTGCGGCGACTTGGGCTTGGGTTGGTGTGAAATGGTTTGGTACTGGTAATGGCATTCCTATGTATGCACCTTTAATTGGCATGGTGGCATCTCACATCATATCGTCCAGTTTGCTATGTTTTGGCGGTATTGAGATAAGCCACATGTATCCACCGCACTTGCATGGCGATTCGCTCATTATCTCCCTGAGTGTTCCTGCGTATTTGTCGACCACTGACGGGTGAAACATGAATCGGTACTTGCCTTGTCCACACTCAATGCACGTTCCATCTATCGTCACACCTTCTGGTTCCTTTGGTGTGTTGTCTAGTGCTGTGTTATATGATGGATATGTTGGCATATTGTTTTTTGTGCCCTCTGCTATCAGCCTTCTGATTTCGGCGTTGCGTTCGTAGTTAATCACGTCAGTCCTAGTTTCTTGAGCCAATTTGACGATATGATTGGGTATTGTTCGGCTTCTTCTTCCGTCGCACCCAACAATAACATTATCGCTCTTGGCCCGGCATAATCGAACAATCTTTCGATGTTCCACTCTGGTCTTTGTTGTTTGATGTGTTTTTCGACAGCATGAAAGAACTCTGGCATGAGAACTTTGTTCTCTTTGGCTGATTTCGCGGCATCAAATGCCTGTGGAGAGCACATCACCTCTCCATAGTCTACGTTTTCGTAGATAAATGACTTTGTCATACTTCCGCCTGGTATGACTTCGCTGGTTTACCTTGTTGCGCCCGAATGGTGTACTCGATGCGCTCTTTCTCAGTCAGCGGTGGTTGAATGACTTTGAGTTTGGCTGTTTGTGGGTTGAGCTGATACAGCGTCAAGCATTTGATGCACACAACGAGCCATTGTTCTTCTCGGTATGGGCCGTCAAAGAACTTAGTGCATCCGCATTGGCATTTTGCTTTCATCGTTCTATTATAGCATGACGAGGATATCGAGTAGTGACTCTCTGCGCACTGGCTTGGGTTTGGGTTTTTGGATTTTAACCACAAGTGATGAGTTAATCACAGCCATTCCCTGTCTTGTATCTTCTGTTGGTGCGACACCAAGATAATTTGCAGCCGGCAGAACAAACATAGTGTCTTTAGGACAAAATGGTGTAATGAGGGCTTTGGTCAATGGCGGCACTTCAAAATCGACATCTGTGTGTGTGATAATGCTTGCGAACGACATTTCTTCCTTTGAATAAACGTCTTTAGCCTTACACCACATATTCCAGTTAGGTTCTTTGCACTGGATGATGTTTTGGCTGCATTTCATCAACAGCTCAATCAGCACCTGGTCCCAATCTTGTGCGTAGTATTCAAACATAGGCACGCTGATTTCTTCGATACCCGTATGTTTTTTGACTATGTTATTGCCTGCATAGTAGTACACTTTCTCTTTGGAATCGTGTTCGTATCTTGGTGCCATACCATTAAGCATGTCAACCATTAAAACTTCTTGGTAAATCATAATCTCATCAGTGTGTCGAGCAGCGATTCTCTGCGGTCGGAGAGTGGTTGGATTGTGTTTGCGTAATACTCTTTGAGTGTTGTTGTTGGTGGTTTCTTCCTCTCAAGAAACGCCTTGTCCACTTCTGTTGAGGGTATTTCCACAAGCCGATTACCAACATGCCATTGCCATTGTGAGAGGCATTTGTTGCAAACAACAACTGCCCCATCTTCGATACTAAAGAAGAGATAACACTTGCAGTGGCATATCAGCTTCATCATCTTACGTTCTTGGCCATGTGAATGAGTGTTTTTGGGTGGAGCAAGATTTTGAGCGTCCTGACCATTGAGTCATCCAGTGTTATATCCAGTGCCATCATACGGTCGACATACGACTGCGCTGGTATTTCCACTTCTCCATAGTCCACATCAATCTTGTATGGCTGTTCACACTTATAGCAGACAGCCCCATGTCCGTCCTCGAACGGAAAGACATAGAACTGTGTGCATTTACAGAATAGGCAATAGGTGTCCATGTGCTTTCATTCTCTCGAGTACATATTGATAATCGCACCACGGAATCACCAATCTCGCATCGTTTTCATCTACGATATGTTTTATCCACCGTCGTTGTGTTTCTCCATCAAATCTTTCTCTTGCCTCTCCTTCCTCTGACATGAGTATTTCATACAGTTTGTTCACATCTTCGATGGTGTTGAACATCAGCCAAAGGTATCGTTTGTTGTCTGGTGTTGGTTTTAGCTGGCTTTCTTGTGGATTGCAGTACGCAGTATAGTCTTGGCAGCTACCAACCAGGCTTAATTCATGCGCCCAGATTACTTCCACGAGTTCGATGATTTCGTGGTCAATATGAATGATTTCTCCGTCTTTCTCTACTGCCAGCACTGGGTGTGAGTTAATGAACAGCCAGTGACCATCTTCGCTTGTTGTCACATACCAGAATGGTTCTTTGCGGCCGAGTCCTAGACTCTGGTCAATTGCTGGGTCTAGGAACTCGAAGCCGCTCATGGCGTACATTTTGCCACCTGGGGATTGCGTGGCATGCTTAGTAGTAGCGCATTTCATCTTCGTCGCAATACTTGATACTCGGGCAGAACTTCTGCTTAAACACTTGCCAGAACACCACCCACACATTGATTACTCTGAGTTGTGGTTCTTCTTTCAGTTCTGTGACTGCGTAGAACACCTTCTTATCAACTTTCTCTAGTTGTTCTGGTGCCATGCTTTCCCATTTGTTGAGGATGAATGCTACAACAAGCATAATCAGCGCGTAAAACAATACCGCTCCCGCCACAGTCATCATCACAACTGGCAGATGTTTGAACAGAAGATTGACGATGCCGGCGACAACAATAGCACCGGCGATGTACGGCGTTGGGCTAATCCACCATCCGCGTTTGTTTCTGCGGACTGTAGTTTCAGGCCAGCCTTCTAGCTTGATGATTTCTGTGTAATATGGCCATGGATTTTGGAATGTCCATAGGCAGATGACGAGTGTTACGGCCGCAAGTACGACAGCAAACACAGACATGATGATTGGTAACAAGAAGATGCAGATTGCGGCCAGCCACGAAATCGAGCAGAGACTTCTGCCATCGAACTTGATTGGAAGTTTACTTACAATCTTGAACGCCTTGTTGTCCTTGTTGATGCACAGTTCTCCCTTGTCTGTGAGTTTCATACATCCTGTAGTGACGAACGACGTGCCAAACAGGAACGCCATGGACGCGAGCGAACCAATCACATACGCGAAGATGTTTTCTCCTGGTTTGAACGCACTAATCCACCAACAGGTATGGAACAGTGCGAACGCAATAGCTGCCGGTGCCACCATGGGACTGAGTAGCTCTTGCTTTTTGGCGAGTCGAGCGGTATTGATGGCCCAAATGATTTCAAAGGCCAGTGCAATCCACGCTACGTAGAACATGGTATCTGTTTGCATGGTTGATTATAGCACATTATTACAGTGCATTGTTATTGCTCGTTTGAGTCTTTCAATTGGTTCTATGTCTAGCTGTTCTCTTTCCCAGTCCCGTGTTGCCTTTTCAAGTTCAAAGAGATACTTGGCGTGGTTTGCATCTGGGTTTTGGTTGAGTCGTTCAACGATTTGTGCGATGATTTTGCGGCCTGCTTTCCATTTGCGGCCGAATTCGAAGTCAAAGTATTTCAGCATCGTGTCGCCCGACACTTGAACAATCCAGATACTGCTCGAACCATACATCCATTGTCGACCAGACTGGTAGCCATGACCACCTTTGTGCCACGCTCTCCATGTTTGTCCTGCGCCGGCGATTTCCTTCGTGGAACCAGTTTGCATGCCGTAGATGTCAACGGATTGGTCTTCATTCACTTTGAACTTGAATGTAAACATATGCCAATTGTAGCACTTACTCGAGCATCATGTCAATGACAGATGGGCGAGGAAGCGTGCGCAGTGTTATTCTCGGATAGGTGTCCATCATCAAGTGTTTGGTTGGTTCGTCATATGGAGATGGTTCTCGTGTCGCTAACAGGTATCCGTTTTCATCCATTTTCCACACACTAAAGCACTCTGAACACGATATGCACTCTGGATTTCTGTCATAGAAAAACAAATGGCTGCCACAATAACAAATTGCCATCATCTCATCCGGTCTTTGTTTCATTTTCATCGTTGCGTTGTATTATGCCGGGCAGGGTTTGGCATCGTTGCGCCATAATTGATTATCTATGCACACTATCTACGGATACATTGATATTTTCCCACCGCACAAGGTGCATGCCGGCAAGAAATGCTTGGTTTTTAGCGATTTTCACAAACACTCCAGTTTTTGTATGTTAAGCACGCGAATCATCGACTGTATTATCACTCCGTTATCTGGCGGAGATGCACTACCTGAACGCCGTGCAATGATTTTGGATTTTGATTCTTGGGCTCACGGTCATCCAAATCACTATGGCATATTGATGATTGACACCGACTTAGAGAAGGGTTGTGTGGTTCGCGTTGAGGCCACTGTTCCGGACCTGGGCGGTGTGTAGCGTGGCTGAAATGTACGGATGATACACGTTTTTAGGGTGTTATCCGTACATTTCAGCCATGAACAAATCGAGCAAGCTGGTTGTGTCTATTGTTGGTTCTTTTGGTACACAGTGTATTTCGACCGTGGGCAAACTGATATTTCCTTGCTTGTCCAGTGGCCAATTATACGAGCAACCGTTGCATGTAGCTATTACAGAGCCATTTAGTCCGCGTTTAATCAAAAAACCGCTACTACCACACATACATTCAAAGTCGTCAATATGTGTCATGGTTCCACCATTAAATCAAGAATACTGGTTTGGCGGGTTGTCGCTTTGAAAGAGCGCCGGACTCCGTCCATGCCTTGTATGATTTCTTTTTTGCGGTCTTCTGGGAAAGGATACATGCAGATTTGTATGCAGCCATCGTCGTTTAATTCCCATACGATAAAGCATTGTTCGCAAACCACGCAACTATCTGGAAGATTCGAACTGAGTTGGAACCTTAGGCTACCACACAAGCACCTGGCTGGTTCTGACATTTACGGATTCGCCTCAAAGAACGCTTGTGCAAACTTTTGTGAGCACAGTGAGCGGAATTCCATATCACTTTCAGGGTTGAAGCATGCGAATTCTGGAATGAGTTTGGCATGGCTTTTGTGCATAAACGCAAGTGACGGTTTTGGTCGGCCTGGCCTGGTATACAGACCATCAATCTTGGGCACGTCTTCCCATCTGGTGTAAATCTTCTGTGGCTTGTTGAATTTGCCCCATAGTGCCGTTCTTTTGGTCCATGGAGAGCCGAACTCCCAAGGCTCGTAAGTCATAACGGGTGCGCCTAGAAACTCCTTCAGACGCCCCGTAGCGGGGTTTTCCATCACCCACCATTCTGGGTCACATTCAGAGATAATTCGCTGGCACTCTCGAACCAAGAACAATCCTTTGTCATAGTCGCGCTGTTTGTGGAATCCAGGTGCGATGCTGAACTCTGTACACACAGGGTTTGCTATGATACCGTGTACATCTGCTGGCGGGTGAAAGTTCTCAACACCAATGGCACTGCCGACAAGGATAACATTGTATCCATTGTCGGCATATGGCTTGGAGTCACTGCCAGTGTCGGCGCACAGGTGAAGAATTGTTTTCATTCTTTACTTGCGAAGGAGCGACCAAACTGCTTCTCGCTCATCGTGTGTGAGGGGTGAGTTGGTCAATGCCTTTTGCAGTGAGAATCGACGCGCATTGACTCGATTGGGCGTATCCTTGTAGTATCGAGTAACTTCGGCTTCTCCTGCCGTGGTCTTGTTCTCGTCACGACAACCGTTTTCGCCCACAAGAACGACACACTTGGTGTAGTCTGTCTGCGGGACTGGGTTTGCAATTGCGCCGGGGATATGATTGCGGATTGCGCCAGCATATCGCGTGGGACGAAGACCGTGCTGAAAGCACACGACGATTTCCTTGTTGTTTACTGTAACTCGTGGCATGGTTTGATTATAGCACGGTTTCGTTTGGGATGTCAAGCATGGTGTCGATTATTGACGCTTTTCTGCTAAACCATCTTGCTGGTGCAAGGTATCCCAAGGCAGCGGTGCGTGACCATTCGTATTCATCCACCTGGTCTCTTGTTACCACTGGTTCGCCAAACCATTGTTCAACGTATTCTTGGAATTGTTCAGAATTGCACAGTACTGGTTCAGCTTGGTAGAATCTGCTTTTGAGTATGGTTGTGGAGTAGACCAGTGCTATTGATGGGTTTTGTGCGATTACGTCTTCCCCAGGTTCCCATCTTTCGCCTAAAAAACTAGCATACAGCAACGATTGCATTGCGTCTTGTGCAATCGCACGTTCGCCAGGTTTCCATCTATCGCTTATAACTGTCTCTGCATAAATCCGGGCCGCATTGGCGTCTTGTGCGATTGCTGGTTCGCCAGACTCAAACTTGCTACCAAGCACAAGTTCGGCATACATAGTCGAACAAAGTCCGTTTTGTGCAATTACTGGTTCGGCAATAGGCCACGGTGCCTTGATTATGTCCTTGGCATAGTGTGCGGCATAGTACGGGCTGGTTAAGATGTCGTGTTCAAGATGCAAAACTCTACAACCGGAGTGTTTCGCGGCGTTATATGCATCTTCGGCGCGAGAATTCATTTTGTTTAGATAATCCACTTGCGCTCGTCTTCTGGAACGCGCTTCTCAAACTCTTCAATGATTTGCTCGGCTTCCCAGTAAGTTGGCGTATTGGAAGATGCGAAGCTACCGCCGGCACCGGCTTGAATCAACCACGCACGCATCTTTTCGACTTCAACTTCGGTGTATTCAATTTCAGTCATGGTGTGATTATACCAGTTTCGCCTTGTGTGGCGCAACTGGGTTTCTTAATCGACCACAGCTTTTCCTTTTCAAACGCTGGTTGTTCGATAGTGACATCAATGCCCATTCCCTTGAACCATCGAATGACGATATCTTCTGCGCTCTTTCGAGCCTTCTTGAAGCTGTCATGATTGCTTCCACCAAAGCTAACCGGCCGTTCTTCTAGCACGCTTGTGGCACCAGGCCAAAGAGCAGATACATACATTTGCGTATTCCACCCTTGAAATTCTTCTTTGTCATGTTTGATGTAGACTCGAGCAAAAATTGGCTGGTCTCGTCGCGGTTGTTTCTCCGCGACGAGATAGGCATTAGCCAAGTCCGGTTTCCAATACAGCTTCATTGTCATTTGTCGATTCTGTGCCCTCAGAAGGCTTTCTGTGGCGTTTTACATACGCCTTGGTGGTTAGATGGTACAGGCCGCACCATTTACAACGATAACAGCGTTTTGCAGAAAATGCATCACAAAAGAACCTTGCGGCCTCCCAAGTCCAAAAACTGCGTTTTTTGCACTTAGGGCAGTCGGGGGCTTGTGTGGGTATTTTTCTCCTTTTGTGCCATCCCATACAACAGATTATGCCACATTAGCATCGGCCTTTCCGGGTGTCTTTCTTGTTTTTTCTTGGTCAATAACGCGATGACAAAACCCTTCTGATTCCAGGTATTCGTTGGCGCACTCAGCAGAGCAAAAAGCTCTGGTTAAATTGCCAAACCGTACCTTGCGTCTTTTTCCACATGTGTCACAAACTTCACGATTACTTGTCGGCACTGCCGTCCTCCTGTGTTCCTTGGGATTGTATGTTGCTGCGCTTTTTGTCCAAAGTGGCACCAGACATAGAGTTGATGAGTCGTTCTCGCTCTGCGTATCGGTCGACCAGTGTCGCTTGCCATGTTTGGTACAGCTTGATGGTATCGGGCGACCACTTGGACATATCAGAACCATTGCCGTCCCTGATGCGTGTGATTTCGCGCTCGACTGAGTCGATGCTTACTTGTTGCGCTTCAAGCATTTGCTTGCGCTTTTCATATGTCTCGTCTGGTGTAGAGGCGCAACCGACCATTGTCATTGCAACGACCAGCATTGCCACCCACTTATACTTTTGAATGTTTTTCATCTTCAATGATTCCTTTTCCAGTTTTGAGCCACTGGCGAATTTCTTCCACAGTATACCATCCGTAATAATCTGACGCATTTAGCCAATAAACGACGGCATACTTCGTTGTTTCTGCGATAGGTTTTCCCCCGCGAGTTGCCCTGTGCCCCTTGGCCCAGTCAGCCCTGACACTAGGTTTGTTCCAGGTGCCCTCATACTTGGTCTTGATAGCCTCTTTCAGCTTGGTTTTCTTGTCGGCTTTCTGAAGGTTGCTATAATCCAGGTCATCATCATAGATTTTCTGCAACACGTCTTCAGGCATATTAGACACAATCATGATATTGAGTCCAGCGCGGTCGAACGGATTTCGAGGGTCTGCCCCACCAAGCCCAATGGCAACATTCTTCTTTTGCGCTTGTTTGTAAATCTCTTCAAGTGCAAGAATGTCTTCTTCACCCTTGGCATAGATGTACATATCGCGTCCGCTCCATGCGCTTGAAAGAGTCTCGTCTCTCCAGCCGTGTAGTTCGGACTCCTTGTCCAGCTTGTCTGGTTCGGGGTCAAAATATCCAGGGACGCACAAGTATGCGCCCTTTTTGGTTTTGAAATAGAACACTCGGCTGCAGTCATTGACGATGCGACCTTTGATACCCAGCTTGGTGTCATTAACCCCAAGGGTGTTTTTCAAGTCTTTGATACCCCATTCGTGTTCCGCTGTGAAATCAGCCTTCATGACAACTCCAATGACAGCTCCGTTGTCATTGCGAATGATTGATGTCTCTCGTGAGCGTCTCATGACTTTGTAATACTACCTTATCACACGGTGATTTGTCAATCCATCAGGCCTCGGTCTTTGGCTTCTGCTAATGCTCCATCTGCAGCGGCGCTGACATAATCAAACGATTGTAAGAAACACACTGGGCAGGGCATCTTGCCGCCTTCGTTTGGCGTCATCAGTGCCAGACCGCCAATGCTCATGGCAAGCCTGGACAAGCACATAGCTGAACCCATAAGTGGTTCAAAGTCCATAACCGTGTTTTCGCCCTTGAGTTCCCTAACTGTGTGTTCGGTGAGTTCTTGTCCATTGTTTGCAACAAATTTACCGAGTCCTCTGGTGTCAATTGATTCTATGAGCTTGTCCCAGTGTTCTTTACACATGTTCATGTTTCTTCTTCCTTTGCGCGGCCTTGTATGGTTCACGATATGACTTTGGATATCCCCACAGCATGAAGCGCATTTTCGACATACAAATGGCAAAAATTTGTTCTGCTGGTCTGCCGTTTTCTCGCGCCCATTCTTGGTATGAATCACTGCGTTGCTTAACGTACTCTGGGTATGAGTCTGGCATGTTCCAAGATGTCAAAACCTCATCGTATCCAGAGCCACCATCGTCTTTCACTCGACCATCGAACACCTTGCTGATTTCATCTTGGATGCGGCCGTCAACCCACCACAGGAAGTCAGAACCACCGCCATGGCGTATCTCAAAATGACGGCGGCTGTTCAACCAGCACACCCTTGCTTGGTATTCGCTTTCGCCCTTGACATGAATGTACCACCCAGGTTTACCCGACCAGTATTCGCTGTCCTCAATCTCGAGACAGTCAAAGAAAATGTCTTTGTTTAGCCTCTCTAGAACAGCGCGAACATTCTCTGCCGTCATGTGCTTCTTGGTTGTAACGTGTGCGTGATTTGCCATATTAGGTCACCTTGAGTTTGAGAATTGGGCCCATACCCGATATGATTTTGTTCACTATTTGCCCATTTGTGTACTCAGACACCTCGTTGTAGTTGTCGTATGTTTGGTATTTGTTGTAGGTGTAGTAATCATTCTCATACTGTGTTGACCAGTTTATGAGCTTTTTCATGTCTTGGAGCAACTGCAAGTTCTCATCAAACTCAATTCGTTCAATGACATCTTCAACACTTGCTCCGCCGGCAATCTTCAAGATTTGCGCCTCGGTTAACAACTTCCAGTGCTGGCGCATCCAGGCTTTTTTGTGACTTTCAAGTAACTTGGATTGCTCCTTTTCTGGGTTGAATGTGTACTTGAGCGCAAGCAATTCTTCCTCGGTCGAAACAGGGCAGTCTTGCTCTGCAATTCCATCGTATTCTGGTTCTTGAATAAGAGAGTTTTTTGGGTTCCACTTAGAACCCTTGACAATGATTTTGTCGCCCACACACAGTTCTTCATCAACCGGAAGATACTCAACCATCACAATTGGGTTGAACACATCGTCCCATCCTGCGCTTACATGACCTTCGCCCACTCTTATTACATCCAAAATAACCGCTGGCCGCTCTGGGATTGACAATGGTGGACACGGTGGCATTTCCCACGGTGTCACCTGCACGATTTGCAGCATGTCACAGTCGAAATCGTTACACAAACGCAATTGGTTAAAACCGTCTACTGTTGCTTTGTGTTGTTTGGTTTCAATATCTTGACCGTTACTCAAACACCATGACTGTGTAATGCAGTACACCAGTGCCTGTTCAGAGCGTCCATACACATGTGCATATTTGCTGAGTTCTTCCTGTGTATACCCAAGGCTGGCACAGTTGATAATCAAGCGGTCTCGGACTGCGGCATATGCCTGAATCTGATTACACCTGTCATTCAGTTCGGTAAGAATGTCTGGCGTAAGGGCTTTGAACTCGGTTTTGTATAGACCAGTCCATAGGTCAAGTACCTTTTTGACTTCTTGGCGCAAGACGCGGTCATTGTCCACTAGTTGAGTGAATGTTGGTTCTTCGTATGAGTCGTCTTCGTCGTATTGAACATCATTGTCGTATCCAACGTCTTGTCCAACATACCAAGGTTCAGGCTGTGTTATGCCTATGGTGTCATCGTTCATGCTCTCAAGATATTTCAATGCGTCTTCTGCAGTGATGACATTGTCTTTCAACAACTGATAAATCGCTTCTTTGTTCATCACATTTCCTCGTTGAACTCAACGCAAACCCAAACCACATCGTATTCTACCATGTCCGTGGCCAGCTTTGCCAGGTATGTTGTCGCCGTGGCTTTAATCAGATTGACCACCGACTGAAAACAATCTGGGGAGTTTAAGAAACTTGTGTCAGAACCGTAGCACGAGAAGACATCGCCAAATTGCCTGAGTTCCATTGAGTTAGGAACCAGGACGATTTGGTCTGGCACTCTGACGATTCTGAAATCCTCATCGCACAACGAACAGAATTCTTGAATGTATTCTGCGTACTCGATGGCTACGGTGATGACCGGCCCGGCGTAAACTCTATACCATTCTGGGTTTACATCCAATACGACACCACGCCCCATATGATTTCATACTCGGTACCATCTGGGAATTGACTGGTAAAATCTTTGATTTTGTTTGCAAACAGCCCTTTTTCATACTCTATGTCTGGGTTGATGACATTTGGAGAAGCATCATCGTATTTTGACCATGTGTTACTGCGCTCACTTAGACTGTTTAGGTTTGGGAGAAAATACAACGGGTCATTGTGGCACTCTGGAACCCAAAGTGCCTCGTTGATGATGTCATAAGAAAAATCACGCATGGCGCGAAGTGTACCAAGCGGTCCACCAGGCTTGATTTCTACGATGGGGCCGGCATAGATATTAAGATTCATTCCCATGCATTGATTATGGCACATCGAGAACCCGTTGTGCTAAAATAGACGTATGAATTCTAGTGATTTTTCGCATGCTAGTCTGGACGCTAGGCTGGTTGTGTCCATGGCACAAGAGCAAATTCGCATTTCTCGCGAAAAATACCATGCCGAACGCAAAGATTACATTGACTATCACTACTATCGCAAGCATGTCAAGTGGTGTAATTTCTTCAATCGAATCAAGCGGTTCTTTGGACTAAGGCAAAATATACCGGTGGACAGCGACACCTACTACCGCGAATTCAGCGACGGTTCAGTTAGTCTAACTGAGATGTTTGCATTGATGATGGTTGGTGTGGAACACGACTTGCGCATTCAGACACTAAGGGAAATCTTGCCATTGGCTGAGGCTGCATTACACAACGACGGGCTGGTCAAACTCACATCAAAGCACTGTCGCGCACTGGGATATGGTCCTGGCTTAGTGCCAATTACGCCAGAAGAGCAAGAACGCCGACGAGCAGAGCAAGAACTCGAGGCTGTAATTGAGCAACATGGGTAATCTGACCAACACTACAGAAGTTTCGGACTCGCTGCGCTTGCTTGGGCAATACGAACTGGGCTTAATACGACCATATCTTTATCGAGGTCAACTAACTTCTAAACGAGCCACCGTCTTAGTCACTGTTGATGATGACTGGTCGCTCTCTTTACCGTTGCTAATGTGCCTGGAAAAAGACTATGGACACTTGTGTATTTTTCATTCAGAGTATGCCCTGTGCGCCACGTATGACAGCACTAAAATTGAATTTGATATTGGTGTAAACCGGTTCACTTCAACTGAATTTGATTCCATATGCAGCCAGATAGACGAGACGCATCCTAGTTTTTGCTACATTAGCTACGCATTGGTTGCGATTTGCCAAAAACAAGCCATTATCGACATTGGGCTTTGGGCATAATAACGCATGGGATGTTGGAATGAGACATGCGCCCTTAGTGGGTTGCCAATTTACGGCGGTGACGAGTGCTATCGCATTGTGTTTAATGCTGACAAAATCAAACGATTGACCTTTTGTGCTATCGACAATCCTACAGATTACGCCAATTGGGTTGAGCATATTGAACTCGGTAAATACGATGAGTATGGCCGGCTCAAGGGTTCAAATGAGTTGTCAGACATTAGCGATTGCACAGTGTTTATTTTGAAGCATTTCTGGGACCTGGCACCTTCTGTTACACCGGAGTATGCTGAAGATTGTATTCAAAGAAAGTTCAGAGCACGCAGTGCTATGCGCGAACTCATTGCCGAACTTGGTGAAAAAAGTAATCAGACCGTGTCAAGCCTACTTTGTGATGACGAGGGCACACTCATAGATGATGACACGGAATTATACGCCGGCTTTGTTCATGCTGCTTGGTGGATGAGCATGTTGCGCAGGACGTTTTACACCGCAGGTTACCGAGGGGCACAAAGTTCAATGCAACCATTCGTTGTCATGAACGAACACATTAACGACTACATAAAGGAGAAAGACTAATGCCATATCTTTACGAGCTTGGTTACGGTACATACGAAGAGAGCGAATACAGCCAGATACAACACGAGAAAGAATTTACCCAGGAAGAGTTCAATGACATGGTGCTGAAGTGCGTTGTCAAGGCAGCAAAAGAGGCTCATGACGAATCCGTGAATGACTTCAATTCTCCAGAAAGCAAGAAAGAAAAAGCAGAAGGAGCATGCTTCAACAGAAAAAACGGCGATGAGTTCATGTATGAAATATGCATTGAGTCACTGATGCACATGCACGACGCCAGTTTGACTTATCAGAGTTTACACGACCGGGTAACCGAACTCATGATTGAAGATTTCGGATTCATTATGGCACACAAAACAGCTACTATCGTGTTCTCTGGATGGCCCGATTTAGCAGACGAAAACGACTGGGACCAAAGTGAACATGAACCCAATCGCACTGCATCAAGAATGGTTAGGGAGCAAGTGTGCGAGCGGCCTCGACACAATCCAGAGCGACGCGAAAGACTGGACAAAAGAGCTGACATGCTTAAGTTAGACCCAGAAAATGTATATGCCGAAGACCGCGCGCTTATTGAGTCACTTGGGGTGACATATGTGCCATATGATGACCCTGTAGCTGTCGCCAAACGCCAAGAGCTCGAAGACAGGGGGTGGTAACAAAAAAGCCGGCTCAGTGCCGGCTTTTTTGTTGACTTTATCCTTGGTTAGTCTTTCTTAATCATTGCTTGGCGTTGCTTCTCAACAGCATTCACACCGCTCTGAGAAATCGCTTTGAAGATGCCCCCAAGCACTCTTAACACCAAGAATTCAACCAGTTTCCTAAGAGGGTTGTCAATCAGGGTCCACAGCATAGAGAATGGCCAGTACAAACACCACACAAGAATCCTCGGCATGTTGTTGAGGATTTCTAATTCTTTGAAAGTAACAGCATGCGACACGGTTGGCAAAGAGACACCCAAATCAGAAACCAGCCTGTGTAGATTGTATGGAGTTGCACCAGACGACCATATTGTAAAAAGCTCGGCATACTTTTCTGGTATTTCATTTGAATCAAATTGAACTTGATTGTTGGATTTCATTGACGTGATAAACTGCTGTTTGCATTTTTCCAAATTGTCCATTTGAACATCAGTCCAGTCCAAAACGTATGAGCGCCACTTCAGAATTGCCCATAGCACACCAGCGACAACATAACCACCAATGAACATAAGTAAAGATTGCCAATTGTGCAAGACCTCGAGCATGTTGACAGTGCCAGTGAAGTGCAACAAGAGACCAGAGACAAGGAGTCCCATGAATGCACCGAACGAATGTTCGTGTTCAACTGCGTAAATGATTGCGATGCCAACGCCAACGAGGGCGAGGAACACCCAGAGTGCTATTCCTAGAATAAACATGTGATTAGTATACCACAATTATAAACCGAGCGCACCGCAATCAAAAACTGTTGTCATATCACACCGCAAGCTATGTTTTTTGAGTATGTATGCTCTCCAATCAACCAGACCGAACGGGAACCAGTTCCATTTCTTTGCGGCATCAATAAAATCCAGGTCCCATGGTCGTATAGAGTGGAATTCCATGTTGTGTATCAGTTCGGCTGTGTATACAAATCTTCCATTGACATACAATGCGTGTGTGAATTGCTGTAATTCTGCAGGTTGTGCAAACGGTTCGGCGCACATTGGGCAAATAACAGGACTGGATTGTTGCATCAGCACTCGTCCGCGTTTAGCGAACGCAATACATGCCAAGCCTTCTTGTGTCTGATTCCAACCTGGCGCAACAACTCGATTCCATGGGTTTGTGTTGTGGTCATTGGTGCCAAGGTTTGGTATGTACCAAATGTGTTCATCAACGAACTTACTCACTTGGTTAGTGAACTTTAACTGTTCTTTGTAATCCAGTGTGGACATATGCTTGCGCATGTGCCTTGAAAACATTGACCATTGCTGTGTTCGCGTGGGGTTGGTCGCTTTGTGGCTGTCAATTAACGCCTTATTGATTCTCTCAGTAAGACCCTCTGTCTCTATCTGTTCGGCCATGTCTTATTATGTCGATTAGTAGTCTAGTTGCCCATGACGTAATTTTGTATAATAGCATTGGAACTAGGCGAAATCACTTGAGGATTAGCCAGTTTACATCAATATCGGAGTAGACAGGAAATGACTACCAAAGCAATTGCGCCGAGCGAAATCGCAGGCCAACAACTGGTCAAGAGAGACCAGACATTCGACAACATCGTCCAGAAAATCAACCAGAAACTGGTTGACAGTCATGGAAATACCCAGTTCACATTCAACGCCGACACAGACCCGCAGTTGGTCGACAAAGTCCGCGACACCTACGCAGAACAGGGATGGAGTTCACTGGTCACACAGTCAGAGCACGGAAATTATGTTCTGTCAGTCAGTCGCGTTAACGAACTCGAAGTGCCAAAGACAAGTGAAGACTTGTTGAAATACTTCAACGAGAAATACCCATGGGCGAAAGTGTCGGTAATGCACGAAAACAACCATGGATATTCTATCCACATCACCGGAAGCCCGGTTCACGGTGTAGACGGTGTTGACAACACATGTGAGCGCGTCAGTGTTGATGTCTCAGTAATGGGCAATGACTTTGACTCTATAGCGAAAAAGGCTATCAGCGCTGTTGAGCGATGCAATTCTTGGATTTGCTCACCGCTCGAGATTGAAGCACACATGAACCATGCATTTGATTCGGGCATCAAAGCAATGGCAGAGGCTTTCGGCACATTCGATGAGTTTATGCCGTTGCGTTCAAACAAATTCACAAGCAAATTCATGCCCATAATTGGCAATATGCTCAGTGATGATACTGAACTGTTTGGTAAAATCAGGCGGCTAATGCCTAGAACGTTGATTAACCGACGTTAATCGACATCCGGGCCCACCATCAAATCAAGCAGATTGGTGGGCCTGTTTTTTATCAAGAACCCCACGCACATGCCTGGGTGCCATATCCCCATGCCAAATTGGATTCCGTGCTTGGAAATAGCACCGACATCATTTGGGTGTGTCAGCACATAAATCGTGTCGCGTGGGCAATGCGGCGACACGTACAGGCTTGCTGAAATCTTAAAATCATCTACTGGCGGTTCATGCGCCACAACACTGTGTACTTTTCTCATGTTGTTAAGTCTGAATTTCTTGTTGGCAATGTCGACCGCTGTTTTGATGTCTGGAACCGAATGCTTTTCGTGTTCACAATACTGAAACAACTCTATCATAATGGAGTCAACGTCGTAGTCATGTATGTTTTCAAACAACGGCAGTTTGACATCTGCGCGAGTAAGTGTCCTCATCGGCCTGGCAACATGCCATGATTTCGTGCGTTCAAGAAGTGGTGGGTGTGCCACGATTGGATTATCGTGTTGTAAGTCTTGTGATAGTTCATAGTTAACACTCGACTCAACAGACCACACCCAGTTTACCGACAGAACTTTTTCTGCAATCATTGCTACAGAGGCTCAGACATATGTGGTTTCAGTTGTGATGCCCAGTGCGAGAATCCCACATTGGGTTGTGGCACTTCTAGTTCTGGCATACGACGAATAAACCACCCGCGACTCTCTTGGTCTTCCATGTCCTTGAGCATCCTTTCTTCGCAGTCTGGACTATGAGGGTTAAGCGCAGCGATACGTTTGGCTTCAGTAGCCACATCGCGGAAAATCAGGAAGCGATATTCGCCAAACCCAACAATGTACTGGTTGTCTTCGCGCTCTTCAATGAGGTCATATGGGCACTGTGCGATAATCCAGTGGCCTGCATCATATAACCCGCCTTCTTGACCACGCCAGCACTCAAAACACGCATGGTTGCCCATGTCTTCAACTACTTCGTACCACGGGCACGAATAGGCAGTCGGCGGTGCCCACGGGAGTGGTTGATACCCAGAGCGAATGCGCCAGAATAAACGAGACTTGATAATGTCAATGTCGCTGGGTTCCCAGTTTCCGCTATATTGAGGTGCTTTGCGCACGGTCTCAACCCAAAGCTGGAATGACCGCATGAGATTCAAATGCGAGTCATCAATTGTGACTGCTTCTCTATCGTGGTGTAGTGTAATCATTAGTGTGCTCCTATCATGGTGTCAAGGACACTCTCGCCCTTTGATACCATGAATACATATTCGCTGCCGGAGATTGACCTTACGTTGTATGGGTCGCACTCTACGCTCATGTACACAGTACCATTCGGCCGTTGACAACATTTGACACGAATTGGCTTGGTAATACCGTAATACTTTTCTTGAATGTTTGGCGAAGCATAAGTCATCACAATGTGATTATTGGATTTTGCAATCAAGTCCGAACAAACAGATGCGGCCTGTGGAGACAATGCAAATTGGATTGGCTTGTTGGGCGACTTGTCATTTTTCTGCGTTCTCGCGGCTACTGCCAATGCTTGTGTGAGCTGACATGATATTTTGTGAAGCATATCTTCATACTTCATATCTGAACCTATACACTTGGTGCGATAGTTGAAAAAGTTGTGGGTGTCAATGTTTCCGCCGCAATGCACAAACTCAAGCTCAAAGTATGGGTGATTAGAGTTCCATATCTGTTGCAATTTATCAGCCACGGGCGGAATGGCATCATAGCTTGTCATGACCCGGTCGAACACTTCTTGTTGAATGTTGAAATCCATGTAATTTGGACTAATTGTCATTATCACATTATCATCATCTAGTGTGCCTTCTTCAACACCAAGACCCTCGTGCAACATATGATTTACAGTCTCTCCCATATGTGAGTATGTGTAGTACATTTGATTGCTGAAACTTTCAATCATAATTGATTTTTCGCCAGCGTCAGGTTTTACGACTAGCTTTGGTCTAATGTATGTTTGTAATTTGTTAACAACATGGTTGTTATTTTCTTCCTTGGTGGCAAGAATATATTCCAAACCCTCAATCTCTTGTTGCCTGTTGCGTATCTCATTGCGAAGATACCAATACGCCTTTTCAAGACTCGAGCAAACAATCATTCTCGGCCCAGGCTGTGGCGCGTCCTCGAGATGGAAATTTATGTACCATTCAGAACCCCATCTGTCCTGCAACCCAAACAACGAGTCTAGTTCTTTAATCTTTTCTTCTTCTTTGATGCGCCAAATAGTGCTATCTACATCGGTATAAATTCCGAGGCTACATTGACGCTCTGTGCGCACCAACAGAGACTCTTGAATTTCGCTCTCGTCAAAAACGATACACCAAACTTTTTGTTCTCTTTTCATTGCTGTATATCAGAATCAAGCATTGCTACTGTGCCTGAGTGGTTCAAGGCTTCTTCAAGCTGGCCAACCAGCCTTCCGACACCTGGGTCTGAACGAAGTTCTTCTGGGGACATGTTCTTGATTCGCTCCACCGCAGCCATTGTTTTCTCTTCAAGTGTCTGTGGTTGTTTTCCAGTGGCAAGAGACTTGGTTAGTTCCAAATATTCCTCTGGCACGCGAAACCTTGTGATGGCAAAAGTGCAATCGAAGCTGTCGTCTTCGTCAGAGATGTAATTCTCGTGCTGTGGCAGAAGCTGTGTCTGGATGCAACCAGGGCACATGCATTCACCCATAAGGCTTTTATCATCATGGTTCCAGCAATCCCTGTTACCGCCGCCATTACGTGTCAGCAGATGGATTTCTGTTCCGTTTGCATTCAAGTAGATATCGCGAAATCTACCAACGGGCATGCCTTCCATGCCTTCTGCGACCTTCAGTCCAAGAATATGGCACAGCAAGCCAGCATGCTCATTGTATCCGTTTAACATGTTGTATAGACTCATGGTTTCTCATTCTACCACATTCTGCTTAGCGAAACAACAACCACGGTCCGAGTCCGTCGCGTTGCAAGTCGGCATAGGGTTCCACATATGAAGACAATGTGTTTTCGTCAACGGCCGCCACCACGATGCTATACCCTTCTCCGTCATTGGTAAAGAATTCTTCGCTGACGCTCTTGCCGTTTTCAAGCGCCTTATCAATGGCATCCTTGAGTTCTTTGAGAGCATTCTGTGTGCCGGCAATGTAGACTTCCGAGTGCGGAAAGTCAGATGGATATACGTGCAGAAGTTCCATATTTACTTCTCCTGTAGTTGTTCTATTGGGATGTATGGGGCGTTACTGCGGTGAGTGAGCCTCACCATAGATATTGTCGCACCCAAATCGTATAGTCGCGAGTAGAATCGCTGTATGGCCATTGTAGCCACACCTACGTCCACTCCTGGGTCTGTGTACCTCTCAAGGGCATCAGCAATCTCTTGTTCATTGGGGTCATCGACATTCTCAAGTTTGAGGTCGGCTATGGTGTCCACAACTGCATTGAACGTTCGCATGCTCTCAATGCGGTCAAGCAACCAATATACGTTGTCTAGGGTTTCGGTCATATCTTCCAGGTGTGGCCGCAGTTATTGCATTTTACAGTTATTTGCACACCTTTTCTGCCAACAATTGCTGACATAGATATGGCGTGTTTGCTACATTTTTGACATTTTGCGCCGAGCTTAAGCAACAGTTCTTGCAATCTACCTGGTTTTCTTGGCATTGCCAACCCCTGGCAATTCGTAGTACTTTGCCTTAATTGGCTTACCAATTAACGGCAATTTGCTTGCCATCACAATCAACTTCAACCGCAGTTTGCCGGTTGGCGTTTCGTACCACTTGGGTTCGCGCTTTTTTCGCTGTCCTGAAATCACACTCATTAGTCTTCTCCTTGAAACATTTCTTCAAACGACTCGCCTTCTTCTTGGTCGCAGAATCTGATGATTGTACCACGCAAAACCACAGCGTAGGCGTTCTTCTTACATGACTCACATGTATATGGTTCTCTGTAGTGTCGAATACGCAGATACCCTGTGAAGTCCATTTTGTCCCAGGTTTCGTCCTCCAACTCTGACCCTTCTTTAAGAATGGCCAATGTGCATCCGAACGATTTGGTCTGCTGTTGAATTTCAACACCACAGCCTTTATTGGGGCAGTTGAAAATGAATGTGTCAAACATACCCATGTTAGATACAGACCCCATCTGGTTTGGTTAAAGGAAAACGGGTCATTGCTTCAAAGGCAGCCTGTTTTCCATATGGAAGTTCAATGCGCATTGTGACGGGGGCCTTGCCCTTGGAGAACTTACCACTGTCAATACAGGTAGAAAGTATCTTGCCATTGAGTTCAATCACCGCATACAAGATTTCACCCAGACAGGTTTTGTTGTGTCGTGGCCACTCCCCATAAACCGATGGTTCTTCACCCAAATCCCAGTACTCTTTTGTGATTACTACCATGTTACTTAACCTTAATCTTCACGGTTACACCAACAACGAAAACACGATATGATTTCTTTCCGCCCCTGTCTACAATCGTCACAGAGGTTAGTTCCTGATTCGCGAACTCGTCTGGCAGCTTGAAAAACTGAGCGTCTAGCCGAACCTCACAAGGCTGATGTCCGGTGTGTGTATTAAGCGGACGACTCCAGACTACGTGTGATGGCGATACGATATTGTCATTGGTTCTCTTGTGCCAGTCGCGTACATCTCGGTCTGGAACAAGGTCGACCTTGTGATACGCACCTGCCGAACCACGAAATTCAATAAACAAATCAGTTCGCTCTTTCCCCCATACTGTGAGATTCATAATGGTATGAACTTCTGTGGCTCCCTGTAGACCGGCCTTTACGGCCAGCTTGTGTTCTGATTCATCTTTGTATGCGAGAGCGTCCCATACATTGTCCCGCTCTTTTGGAATGTAAAACGGAACACCGCCAAACTTAAACGCGCCTCCGGCTGTGAGGTTCTTGTCAGGGTTTCCAACCTCTCCAATTTGTGATAGAATCTTTGTCAAATTGGTGTTGCCATTGAACAACAGCGGAACGTACATACTGTCGCCAACTTTGTACGGGTCTTGCTCTGGTTCTTTCTGTGGTGGCTTGGACTCTTCTGCGCTTTTAACCTTGGGTTTTTCATTCACCTTTTCGCCAAGATTGATATAGAACACCGGGTCATTGATAATGATTGGATTGACCACGATAAATGGATTGATGATAATTGTGTCACCAATAGGCTTGACCTGCGGTTTTTGCTGTGGTGCCTCAGGGTCTAGTTCAAAGTTGTAAACAAGGTCTTGACCAAGACCAACAACACTGTCAACAACATCAACACCAAGCCACGACCACCCCCACACACTGTTGGGGTCTGTCCATGTACCAGCCTGGATTTGCACATAGTCTACGACGGCATTGGTGTTATATTCACGCAACCACGAGTCAAGAGTTCTTAGGTCTCCAATTCCAGACTTGTCGGCCCACCACTTGCCAGATAGTGTGTTCCATTCAACCCATTGATTGCGTGGAATGTTGCCCTGGAATGATGGTTCATAAAACAGAGAAACATCGCCTTTACCGTCGCCAGTAATGTCAATGCGCAACACAAGTTGCGGGGCAATGTTTTTAAGAACGCCAGCGGTGTAGGTTCGATATCGCAATTTACCAATGTCTGCGACCTTGGTTCCCTTGAGATTAGTGTTACGTGCGTACACAACACTGTCATTGTTTCCGGTGTAAAGCCACAAGGCACCATTGCCAATATGGTTCACACCCTGGTTGTATCCGATATACCATCGAGCCGAGGACGTCTTGTTTGGAGTAACGATGGAAAACGTCCAACCATTGTGATTGCTGGGGGTCACCAACACTTCTTGGGCCATAGCCACGAAGGTCATGAGCACTAGCACAAAAACAGCCAAAAGCCTTTTCATACCCATATTATACCCCGTGTTGTGATATTTGTCAATACAGAGGTATCACAATCATTTCACCATCTCGGCGCGAATGCTTCAATGCGGCTGCGACGGTTGTAATACCTTTATCCTTTCTTTTTGCGTATGCAATTAACCCTGCGGGTGTAAACACACGACTTAAGGTGTGATAAAAACTCACACCGTCTTCACTACTAGACTCTACGTCTTTCTTGGACATCATGTACACAGGTTCGTCTTCGTCTTCCAGCGATGATTGCCATATCACCAAAAAAGCACGGGCATTATTTTCATCTTTTTGAACTGATTCTGGAGCTGAATTTCTTGCGAGCTCATACTCTTTAATAGTTTGTTTCAATTCGTTTTGAATCTCAACTAATTCAACTTTGTGTTGTTCTAGACTTGCGCCAGCAACTTGAATTTCTTTCTGCTTGGTGGAGAGTTCATTGCTGGCTTTCTTAATTTGCTCAATTGAATATTGTCGCTCGTTTACAATATTTGACTTAGCCATGCTTACTTCTGAGCGCATAGACCATGCAAAATTGATGACAAAACCACACACAACCATTAAAACACACGTTGCAACCACAAGTGCGATGTAGAACGGTTTATTTTGATTCATGGCGTTATGATACCAGATTCTGTGGTTAAAATCAATGGGTTCTCTCCGACGCATACCGTATGCTCAAAGTGCGCTGCGCAACTGCCATCAAGAGTCACAATCGTCCAACCATCCTGCAACAACCTATTGTCTCCTGAGCCAAGTGTAAACATGGGTTCGATACAGATAGTTTGCCCTGCTTTCAGCGGTTCGGTACTGCCAAGACCTGAGTTGGGTATGTTGGGCAATTCGTGTATGTCTTGGCCGATACCGTGACCATTCAGTCCTGCCACAATTCCAAGCTGGTTATCAAGTGCGAATTTTGCGATTGTGCGCGTGATGTGACCAACCGTATTCCCAACTACAGCTTGCTCTATTCCAAGCGTAAGTGCCTGTTCGGTGAGTTTGAGCAACGCAACATTTCTCTCACTTATTTCGCCAATCGCCACGGTGATTGCGGCATCAACATGCCACCCTTGGTGTGAACCAACGATGTCGAATTTGACCACATCTCCATCAACGAGCATTTTGTCTGATGATGGCGGTCCATGACCGATTTCATGGTTCACAGATATACATGTGCCATATTGGTAAACCCTGGATGAATTCCACGCGGGTTCGTACCCCTTGCATGATGGATACACGTCGCGTTCAAACATGTATTTTTCAGCAGCGTTGTTTAGTTCAAGTGTGTTGCGCTCACCTTGTTCGGTCAAGGTTTTCATTAACTGCAACGCGCCGGCAACAACCCTGCCTGCATGTGCTTGTGCTTCGTGCATGATTTGATTATCGCACCTGAAGCGCTTTAATAGAGATATGCCACTTCTGATATGTCTTGATATTGGAATTCAGTGCAATCATCACAGACTCCTAAGTTGGCATTGACGTGTCCCACCAATCTGAGTTCGCCAGACTTTAGGCGCAAGATTGCGCCTGGGCGCACAGTTGTATCGCGAAGGCCAATAGCCTCCCCGACACGCCTATGAAATTCATCCAAGGTCTTTTTGCTCGCGTTAGTGCGCGGCCATGTAGGATACTCTAGGTCTGGAACGGACACAAACACCAATTCTTTTGCAATGTCTTCTAATGTCATGTAGTATTATGGTAAAAAGGAGCACAGGCCTATGTGTGCTAAAATAGATGTATGTGGTATCGTGTCGCAGGGCAAAAACGAATGATTATCATGCGCGGAATTTCCGGCAGCGGTAAATCTACCAAGGCCAAAGAACTTGGCGAGGGTGGTGTTGTGCTTGGTTCTGATGAGTTTTGGGGTCCTGACTATGATTTCGACAAGACGCGCATTGGCGAAGCACACAAGTGGAACCAAGAAAGGGTGCGCGAGGCAGTTGAGCAAGGTGTTTCACCAATTGTCGTAGATAACACCAATGTGTCTATGTATGAGTTCAGGCCTTATGTTGAAATGGCACTCGAGCACGGATACGATATCGAGTACGCAGAACCAGACACACCGTGGAAGTTCGACGCAGAAGAACTAGCAAAGCGCAACCAGCACGACACACCACCAGAAGTCATTCAAGATATGATTGACCGCTGGGACTCCAATTTCTCCACAGAGGATGTGTTGAAGTCCCAAGCTCCTTGGGAAATCGAATCAGAACCCGCTTAGAAACGTTTCAATTTCATCGCGTGTTAGTCCGTATGTTTCGTGCCAATACTCCCATGGCTTAGTGTGAAACACATCGCGATACCTCTCTAAGTGGTGCCGCTTTTTAAGGACTGATTCTTGTTCATGTTCTATGAAGTGTCGCAAATCTGTTGGCACATAACCATTTAGGTGTGGCAACATTCTTCTTATTAAAGATTTGCACACGCTCTGGCGGCCTTTATTGCCTGGAAACACGCCATTGTCAACAAGACGATGCACTGAGCGAACATGGTCGCGCACTATGGGGTGTTGTTTTGTGTCAAACAACGTAGTGTCGTCCACCCTAGACTTTCCTTCAAGTACTTGAACCATTCGCTCGAGTCCAAACCCGACGTCAATAGAGTGCCCGAGTGGATTCACCAGATTGCCAATTTCCAAATCACCAACAAAGAGCTCACAACAATAGCCGCCAATAGAACCGTCAGACCACGTGCATTCTTCATCATACTTGACTACATATCCAAGTTTAGACCATAAATGTCCGTGTTCGTGTTGTGTTGGGTGTACGTTGACATGTGTAACTGGTATGTCTAACTCGGATACAATGCTATGCCACATATCAATCGACATGTGATAGTCATTATTGCCAAATGAGAACGAACCAACCATCTCAAAGTACGTGAGATGCGTGCCATCTCCGACCAAGTCCAAGTCATTGGTTCTTAGACACGATTGTACGCTAGAATAGCGACTGAGGTCAGGATTAGAAAACCTGGGTTTCACCATTTGCATGCCACTGCACGTGAACAGTGTGGTGTCGTCAGGCGGAATAAGATTGCGATTCACGTCGAGCTCTGGGTATCCGAACTCTACTAAACGACGATTGATTGTATTGATTATGCGTCCCGCTGGGTCATTTTGTTATCCTCCGTGTCTATATCAGACACAAATGAATTATACCATATTATCAGCGACACTCGCTACAAACACAGTCTTCTAGGTCTTCTGCAGCGCACCACCAATCACAAGACTCGCAGCGCATCACCACATCATCAAAGGCCAAACAAGTTTCAAGTGGCTCATCGGTAATCAACCAGTCTTCTGGCAATCCATACCAATCAAGGGCGAACCCGGTTGGTTCTGACGCAGTTCCAATTAAACTGTGTGCCAGCGCTTCAATTCGCTCTAAGTGCGTCGCATTCGGATGATTTTCAATCCAACTAGGCGTGCTCATTGTGCGATTATACCACAATTAGTCATTGAACGCAATGTTCCAATCTGGCAACTCAACTGTTTGACCAGCCAGATTGTGATAACTGTCTTCAAGGAACCTGATTTGGCCATCTGTTACAAATGAGTGACACACTGCTTTGGTTGCCTCGCAAGGATATTCTCCTTCATACTGTCTGAATGGCTGCTTTTCCGGACCATATAACGTTTGCGTCACAAGAATACTGGGCGTGAATGTTGGAGATTCCATAGACTTGTTCCAGCACCATGCATGTTCACCCTCTACACGAATACCATGAACCTCATCACAACCAGGACACACAAACATCAACATGCCGCCTTCGGCAGTACTACACTTAACACCCATTACTTGCAGACCTCTCGTACATTTTGCGCAACTGCTCATTCTCAGGACCTGGATACGTTGTTTCTAGGTTCTGTCGCTCTCGAGCCTTCCAATATGGCTGCTCTTTGGCAGTATCGTTGGTCTCATCAATGTTATTGCGCATTGTATTATACGAAGATTGGCCTTCTACGTCAGGGCGATATTTACCAAGTTCGTCAATCCACTTAGCCATTGAGTTTGTCACCAGGCGACCGCCATTGACATAACCATATTGTTCAATCTTGATAACTCCGCGCCCGCTTTGTTGTGATATGTTTTGAATCTGGTCAATTTGTGCCTGGGTTGGCTTTCGATATGAAGTGACAACCATAGAGTTTTTGTCTTGGATAAACAGGCGAATCATACCAAAATAGTCGCTCATGATTTCATGCGGGCCATCTTTGGACGAATACATTTTTCCAAACTCTTCTTCGGCGTCGAGTCCTGCTTCTTGCATTACGCTGTTAAATGCGTCTTCATGCCATTGTTTGCCCAGGTCCATAACTCGCCCGTCCGGGTACAACCAGAATGAGTGCATGTTTCTGAACTGTTCGACTGGTTCTTTTGGTTCTAACACTTTGAATTTAGCCTTGTGGCCTTCCTCGAGTGCTTGCCGGTAGTAATCGTCGCGACTTGCTGTGCGTGTGCCAGCAGAGCGCATATACATGCGTCTGAACCTGGCATTTTCATCACCAGGATACCTCTCTTCAAGATTGCGCTGCTCCATAGCTCTCCAAAAATCTTGTCCAGAGTTTTCTGTTTCAAGAATCTGTTGGTCTATTTTGCGCTGTGGCTTGGGTGGTCTTTTGGACACCATGGTGTCCTTCCAATCTTCAATTGAGTAAAAGTATTTGGTGCTTCCGTCAGGCATTTGTTGCATCATTTCAAACTTATTCACACCCAGACCGCGTGCAATGTTCTCAATAGTGCGGAACTGCTCATCGGTGGGCACTGTGTATGAAGAACCTGACACTGTTGCTGGTCTTGAGTACACGTACACTCTAACAGCACCATAATAATCGGCCATCATTTGATAGTAATTATCATCATGCTTTTCTTTCATGATTTTTATGCCTGGATGGTCTTTCAAATCATGTTGGTGAAGCACGTCGCTTAGTGCCTCGCCGTGCCACGTAGTTCCAAGTTCAATTCTGCTTCCATCTGGAAACACCCAATATGATTGTGAACCCTGGCTAATATCGCCCTTGGTGTGACTAACATATGCTTCAGGTGCTTTTTTAGGATAAGTCTGTGTCCATGCTGATATGAGTGCCGATTTAGCCTCTTGTTCAAGGGCATCTTTGTCTACCGGCTCATCAAAATCCATTTCAAGCTGGTCAGCCGTGCGTGTGCCAGCAGAGCGTTCGTACATTTTTCGAAGCGGTGCGTTTGCTTCACCAGGATATTGTTCTTCCAGATTGCGACGTTCCATGGACTTCCAATAGGGTTCGTCACCCTGTTGGTTGGTTTCATCAACTTGATTGATTGTGTTTTTGAATTCAGAAGTTTGAGGTGATGCGCCGCCAGATGCCTTAGAGGCACGCTCATACTTCTCAACGGCAATTTCCCATTCTGGTATGTTGGTGAATCTCTGCCGGCCACCAAGCACATGTCCAAACTGTTCAATGTTTAGTGAATTTGTGGACCAGTATTGTTTGAGATTATCAATCGTATTTAATTGCTGTTGTGTTGGAACAGTGTATGCTGTGACAACGAGCCTGTTGCCCATTTCAGCATAAACACGGATTGCACCCAGGGTATTCGAGACCATGTGGTAGCTGTCCCAATACCTGTTTTTGAACTCTTGATATTCAGGGTCTTTGGACAACCGAACACCATTGTCACTTTTGGTTTTGTGTTCAATGCCCTCTATGGCATCTCCATGACCAATGCCATCAAGCAATATAGTGCTACCGTCTGGTAATACCCAGTATGATTCTTCGTTGCGATATGAAGTAAAATTAGAGTCGCCGGGCTTTATCTTGAATCTATTTCGATACTCGCGATTGAGAATACTGCGATACTTTTCAGTGGTCTCGTCTTCTTTTGGAGATATATCACTCATATCAAGTGCCATGCGCCACATTCTACCGTCGACAATGTCGGCAGTAGAATGTAAGCCCGACTCATCAAAGACTTGGGCAAGTCGTATTAGTGCTTGCGCTCGAGATAACACACTCTATTTTTACATCTTTGAGCATGCTATTCCTTCTCAATCAAGGTTCCAAAATCCAATCTTCGGCAATACTCATACATGATAATGCCCGATGCAACGCCGACATTCAAGCTCCGCACACTGCCGAACTGCTGAATATAAACCAGCTTGTCACAGATATCAAGCATTTCTTGAGGTAGACCAACCTGCTCTTCCCCAAACGCAAATACGACATGTCTGTCCATGGGAATTTCTGCGAAATCAATTGGTTCTGCTCCATCAATATTGTCTACACCAATGACATACGCGTCGTTCTTGATTTCGGCCAGGCCATCAATGTCTCTAACGTGCTTGAAGTGAGTGTAGTTCTGAGTACCAACTGCAGAGCGACGGTCCCAACGGCGCCGGCCATACAACATGACTTCAGATGCCAAAAAAGCGTTCGCATTGCGAATCACGGTGCCGATGTTGAAATCACCATGCACGTTCGCACACAGCACAGAAAAGTTGTGTCGCTTTGTGTCCAGGTCTGCCAAAATAGCATCTGTAGACCAGTACTTATAAACGTCCATGACGTTTCTTGGGTCGTTGTTCATGTGCTTATTTTACCCCATTTGACTTATTTGATGCAACGGTGGTATACTGATTGCTTATGATTAACTTTTTCATAGTTGCAATGTGTATGCAACCAGCAAATCAGCAGCAAATTAGCCGCAAAACAGAGTCAAGAATCATCACCGAACTGCCGTCAAGACATAAGTCGGGCAGGATTACATGGAGTAACGCGCAAGCAACCGTATACACGGTAGCAGAAAACGGCAGGGGCACAGCCAACAACGAGCACTGTTTCTCAAATGGCCCGGAATATCTTTGTGCCATGCCCTCAAACCTCAACCCTGGTCGCAAATATTGCCAGCACAAGCAAAACAAATGCAAGCCAATTTACGTTACAACCAAATCCGGCGAGATTATCGTTGTACACGTCGTTGACCACTGTCCGCACTCGAGTGTCATTGACTTCAATGCCGCTGCGGCCAACAAAATCTTTCTAAACAAGACCAGCAGCACACCGGATTGGTGGTCGAGAAGTCGTGTTAAATGGTTCCGTGACTAGCCGCCGTGTGTGATAAAATCGTGTTCGGCACCATTCATTCGATACAGATAACCCATTGAATGCAACCATGGTATATCTGTATCAGTGTTGATTAAAGCAATCAACACAGGGTGTCGAGCACTAACCAAAACCTGAATCATTTTGTTTTTGACATCGTTGTCAAGTTCTTTCAACAAGTCTAAACTCAGCTTTTTCTTGCCGTCTTCAATGACGGTTACCGACTTCAATACACGGTTGAATTCTTTGCGCTTCATATCAACCTCTCTCTGGTGGTAGGTGCGTCATCAACGCTGTTGGGCGTCCCGCCGTATGCTAGACGAGTAAACAACTCGTACTTCTCTTCCTCTGTGAAACCAGTGGCAATAAACGCAGGGAACGTAAGGCTCTTGAAATAACGAATCTCAACCTCATTGAGTTCGCTGTACTTCAAGCCAAACACCGGGAACTTGTCATCAACGTAATCGAAGATAGCAGACCATCTTTGTTGGCCATCGAGCAATTCCCATCTAACATCTGTCGAGAGGTCTTCGTGAACACAGTAACTGCCAACAGGCAACTTGAGAATCAACGATTCAATGAATCTAATCTTCTGCTCTTCGCTCCACACAGCTCCGCGCTGAAACGGCGGCAATACAAAACCACCGTCGTGCTGGCGTCGTGCAAGACCCTCATATATGCTCAATGCCATGTTCTGGCAACGATGCAAAATACTAGTTGGAAATCGTTTCATGTTCTTCTTGGTACTCCTCAACAACAAACCCAACCGGATTTACGGAAGATAGTATTTGTGCATGGGCTTCAGCCACTTCTAGATTGTCGTACAAGTACAAATCATGACGCTGCATACCTGTCGCAATCGTGGGGGGAAACATACCCACATTTTCCCAAGACGGTCCAGTGTAGGTGCGGTTGCTTCCGCGCTTGGATGATTTGACAACAACGTATTTCATACTAATTCACCGCGCATTCGCGCCTTTGCAAGTTCTCGCGAACCGGCGTATCCGGCCAGGCGATACATTCGGGCCAAAACAGTAATCTCTGCCTTCTCGCCAAACTTGTCAATAAAACAATCGGCGCAATACCGGGTTTTTTCACGGATATACGAGCAGTTCCGACACACGTCTCGACCACAAAAGTGGCAATTCGGCAAAGAGCGCGGCAGGGCATCGTTGGTTGCATGTCCGCGACCAGAGATACCCCAACCTGCCGGCGCAGTGCAGTGCTGGTCAGCAATGCAACACACCTTTCCGTTCTTGCGTTTTCGTGCCATGTATCTATTATGACACGGAATCACACGGTTTTGTCAACCCCTATTGAGGCACTTTTAGAGCTCTCGTTCCACCGTTCATAAGCCAGTTGACCATGTCGGCACCGTCTGACTCTGCGCACTCTGTGTTTTTGTGAACGAAATGAGTCCAACCTTCGCTTGCTGGAAAATCACGCCATACAAAAGAGTCTTCATGAGCCCAGCCTTCGGCTTGCCGGCCAGCATCTTCGCCTTCAAAGTCGGTGAACATAATGTTCTGGGTGTCCCAATTGAACGATACAACTACTGCTTTTTTCATGTTAGTCACTTTCTGGTTTGTTGAACGGAAGATTCCATTTGATTCCCCATTCTGGTTTGTTGGCGTAAAAATCCTCAATAGATTCCCTGGTTAATCCATCTGTTGCTGTGATGGTATCTACTTCTGCCCTGATTGCACCCTCACACAAAAACGAACCAAGCCGGTGTAAATCACATACCGGAATTTGAATTTTGGCGCCGCCCGAGTCTATTTGAACCTTAATGTCTTTGGATTCAATCTCAAGCCAATAAAACATATCACCGCCTGGTGTCTGCTTGGCCTTCAAGACAAATGGACTCATTGCGCCAACGGTTTTCATTTTCATATTAATCTCCTGGGTGTTCGCCTGGTCTTTTGACTCGAGTCGCTGGCGTAATCAATGGTGCAACCTCTTCGTGATAATCACCAAAGTACACTTCATAAGTCCTGCGCATTTCTTGCGCATAGGTGCTTTCGCCTGAACCATAGAACTCACTTGGTCGAGTGAACCACGATTGCTCCCGATAACCTTCTGGATTTGCCAGCAGTACACTGTCCCAATTGATGTCTGGGTTTAGTGATTCGGCTAACTCAAACTCTTCAACAACCTTGCGTAAAGTATTCTTAGTGTCTTCGCTGATTGGATGCTTTTCCTCGCGCACACCAATCAGTGCGCCGCCTTTAACAGACACCCATCCAAAATTCTCTAGCTGTTTGTGGCTACTGCCATAGTGAACCTCGGCAAGTAACGCTTCCAGGTCCCAATGACAACAGTATCCACACGGATACCACTCTCCGTTTGGTGAAATCCAACCAAGACGCGCAGACGGCTGTTGTGGCTTGGGTGCGTATGTTTTGTTGAGCTCGGACTCTGCCTCGTCAATGGAGTCATATCCAGAGTATTCAAACTCTTTGACAACGGCGAACTCATCTGGATTCCACGTGGTGTATGAATCTCCGGCACTCCAGTGCATATAGGTCTTATCTACACCTTCTCTGATGCCAACCAAAAGCGGTTTTGAGTCTTCTGGTCGACCTACATAGCGCACCCACAACAGTTTTGAGAAATTAGGCATTATCCTTCCTTGCTGATGACCCAAACGGTTTCATTTTGCATGCCAGCACTAGAGAGCACCTTTTCAACCTTGTATGGCAGAGGTTCAAGGTCTTCTTCATAGTGGCTTTCTTTGCCAACATACACGCACTTCGCCCCGCTTTCAATAGCTTTGCAGATTGTAGCATGAATCCAGTCACCGCGACACGGGCGACAAATCAAAGCAACAGTCTCTGGGCTAAATGGGAAGTGTACTGCGTTCATCAAGTGGATATCGTGAATGAGAGGCTGGTCAGCACCATACAAATCAATACCAATGGCCTCGAGTCCTGCGTGGCGCAATACTGCCACTGTTTGACCGCAACCACAACCACAGTCAACAATCGTATTGTCACCACAAAACCCTTTCATCCACTCAACAAACTCGTGCAGCGGGTCAAAGAACACGCTAAACGTCGGCACATTGATATTCAGTTCAAAACGACGGCGCGGACTGTGTAGATATTCACTCAACACTTGCTGTGCATCAAGCATTTTGCATCATCTCCAGAACTTCGGCGGGAATAATGTCGCGCAATCTGTGCGGTGTAAACTGGTCGCCGGTCATTGTGACAAATACCAGCTCGTGCTTTCCGATAAGTTCATAAGTGATTTGCATAGGCTTAGAACCATTGGGCAACGGGATACGGTACGCCTCAACGATAAAGCGAAGCGAGTTGTCACGAACTTCTACCAGGCGCGAGTCAAATCGAATGGTGTCGCCGGCGTATGACGGCGCAGAAAACAGAACATTGGCCTTGTAGGTAATTGTCTTATCACAAGAAGTCCAGTTCAACAGCATTCTTGCGTGGGTTGCCGCGGCCAAGTCAACCTGCGACATCATTGCGCCACCAAAGACCAACGGGAACATGTAGTTCGTGTCCTTTGGCATGATAGTCCAATACGTCGTGAACTCCATCGGAATGATGTGGTCGGTGAATGTTTTGTTCTTCATGTCGTCAGTATACCATATTGTTATCGGTTGTGATACTCTGCAATGCGATTGCTTTTCTTGCCCCGCACGTTTCGGTATCGTTGGTTGCATTCAAGATATGCCACCCACACATCTTCGTCGTAGAATTCTGTGATTGCCTTAAGTGCTCGAGGGATGTCGGCGGCGTCGACGGGGCGATAGTGATTGACGTCAACACCAACATTCATCGTGTTGAGTTGGAATCTCCATGCACTGTGAATATGACCAGTCAGGTTGAACCTGTCTTTCACACCAAGATGAGGATAGTGGGTGGCGTAGCACGGGATGCCCTCTACCTCAAGTTCAATACCATCGCCTTCGGCATGAATGCGCATAAAATACGGTTCTAACTGCTTGTCAGCGAACACCCTGTCGTGGTTGCCTCTGACCAAAATCTTGTTACCGTTGAATCTGGCAATTTGTGGCAGAAATTCAGGTGCTTGGTCGTAACACACGTCTCCAATATGATACACCAAGTCTTCGGGCGCAACGATTGAGTTGTGGATTTCGACCAATTGGTCTACCATGGACTGTGCATCCTTAAAACCAGGACGGTTCATTACGCTAAATCTGGTTTCTCCAAGATGCGTGTCGGCCGTGAAAAACACCTTCATGACGACAGTATACCCAGAATTACATCTGGATTGCCATTATTTTGCCCATCATTGTCTTGTGCAAATATTCAGGACCGCAATTTGACAGGTGCTCATCTGCCACCTTGTTGGCTTGATTGATGTATCTGTCTGGGTCTGTTTTGAGCATGCAGATTTGGGCAATAATCTGGTCGCTGATTGGATAGTCTTCGCCAAAGTGACCACAGTATGCAGCCACTGGTTTCCAGATTTTCCCAGCCTTAGCGGCTTGAGCCTTGTGGCGGTGTTCATATACCGCGACATTGCCGTGGCGACTCCAGAAAAGGCGATAATGCATGCCATCTGCGCCTTTAACCCATGTTTCACCGTTATTGACAATCTGGTTATAGACACGCTCACCGAACAAATGCTTCATCAGATTCAAAGCGCGTCGCTCGGCTATGTTTCTGCCGTGCATATATCGCTCAACAAACGAAACGTACTCCTCAACAAAATCATACGGGTCTAGGTTGTCGGTTTTGGCCTTAAATTCCTGTTCGCTTAGTGTGCAGTTCGGATGTCTAATACCCAAAAGTGCCAAGTATCCAGCGCGACACGCTTGTTCTCCGGTCATATTCGCACTGCAATTAGGGCAAACGTGTGTCCGGTCAAACATTTTGCCAACCCACGGCATCATTTCCAGACAATGTGTGCAACAAAAAACCATGCGGGTGTGCGCGTGGTCAAAATACACGGCGGCTTCGAGCTCTTCCGCCTCTTCTGGGCTTGAGTACTGTGCAGATGTGCGTTCCATGAACTCAAGATGTTCTTGGTGCCACTGTTGTGGTGTGCGCACTATTTCATACCTGTCATCTGGAAATTCCAGCTTGACTTCAGCCACTGATTTTATTGCTGCCTGAAGTTCAAGAACTGGTCCAGGCAACGACTCCATTGGATGGTGTATTGCGCGTGGTAGTTGGTTGTTGGGCACACGCTTTACCCTGTTGGTTTTACTGAGTGCCGGCTTACGCATTACAGGCGTCCTTGGTTCATTCCTGGCGTGGGGTATCCACCATGCACAGTGGCAGGAGCGAGTACCACCTTCTTGCGCATAATCAGCTTGCCGATGGTTTCATCAAGGTCAAACACTTGCTTGGTTTTCACGTACTCGGCACCAAGCATTGCATCGAGCTTACCGGGCTTTTCATTAACCACATACGCTTCGTACCCTTGTTCAATGAATGTTGCAAACATTTGTTTCATGTTTTCGCGGTCTTCATGAATCTTGGGGTCCCATGTTAAAACAATGTCGCCTTCGTCATTCAAAACATGTGCTGTGTGCTTCATACTGCTATGATACCACAAATCGCTGTGTGGAATAGCATGGGCCTTCTTAAAATATGCATTTCTACTGCCCACCCACACAGATTGCGGACTTGACTCTTTTGTAGGCAATGACCAGTCGGGAATCACGACCCATCTGACATATTGCTCTGCGGGTTCATCTTCATTCTCGGCACAAGTGCAAATCACACCAAGACCACCGCAGTCGACATGTGTAACAATAGTCCCCTCTTCCCATGCAAGAATCTCTCCGTCATCTCCGTGCGCGTCAATCCATTCCTTGCCTATCTTGCGTATTTGTTTGAAGTAGCGTTGCCATTGTTTTTCAGAGTTTTTGGCGTTGTCATTTATGGTTCCGCTTAACACGATGGCGCGATTACATATCTTGCAGGTTGTATATGGACTACCTGGCTCGTGGAGCATCGAGTGCCCCTTTGCACAAATTTGCCAATGGTACTTGTCATCTAGAATAAGCATACGTACATAGACCGAGCTCTTCTACAAGTTCACGACCCTCTTGTGTAATGACGCCTTCGCTGGATGTCCGGCCGAAGTCCATTCCGTCAATCCATGTCATTAACCCAGCCTCGAACAGTGGTTCAAAATCATTTGGCCGCAATTTTGACTGCCTTTCACGCCAATAGAAATGAGTGACGTCTGGAGAAATAATACTGTCTCCATCGAATGCTTGACAGAGAACGATGAGATGTGGCTTTTTGAGATGTAATTCCATATGACCGACCAGATTATAGCACATTTGTTATGCCTGTTTTGATTTTCGACGCTTTCTGCGTTTTCTACCTGCTTTGGGGGCTTCACTATAGGGTGAATGAACGTCGAAACCTCTTATTACGGCGCGTCTGACAAGTGAATACAATATTGCCACTTCGTTCCAGGCCACGTCCTTGCTGACAGCTTTCTTTTTGGGTTCATGCACTATTTGAATCCTATTGGCATGACAATACAATAGGCCCCAGCCATCTGGTAAATCCTCAACTGCAATCAACCCAGGCGGAGTAAGATAATATCTAGTTTGACCAAGACCGAATTCCCAGAATCTACGAAATGGCTTATCGCTGTCTCGGTTGAAATCTGACTTACTGGTTTTACACTCAATCAATATTGTGTTACGTGCGTTTTTCCACCCAAGTGCATCTGGGCTTTCCATAATCCCAGATGTAACAAACTCCGTAACAACCACCGAACATTTACGTGTGTTGGTGAGCCACTTGGCTGCTCTCATAACCAGCTCTTTGTGTGTCATTCAGACATCTCCAACAACTGGTCAAGAATGTTTTTAGAAGAAATCTTATCGTTGAATTTCACCAGAGACGCTGAACCAACAGGTATGTGAGTATCAACAATGATTTGATTGTCTGGCCGAGCCCATACCTTGATATTGATAGGCGCACGAACCGCGTAACACTTGTGTGTGATGTATGTGTACGACATTGGTATAGAACAGTTGATTATATGTGCCGGAATTAGACCGAGCATATCATCGCTCACCAAGTATGCACACACATTAGTTGAGGGCGCATCTTTTTGTCTCATAGCACTGCTCAGCTTGGTTTTAAGATTGCTCCCCAGTACGGCGAACAGCGCATTATCCAAATCTGAACCTAACAAATCCACTAAATGCTTATCATCACCAAACAGGTATCTAGGAGTGCGATACACTTCAAGGTTGTATTTTAGCGAAGGGCACTTACTCTTCATGACGTAATCAACGGCAGTGCGGACTTTGCTCTCTGGCGGCGAATACGTGTTAAAATACGCCTGTTGTTCGCTCGAGTCGACCGCTAGTGTGATGGCAAGCTCGTTCGCGTATCTGCCGTATTCCATCTTTAGCCAAATTCGACTGAACTGTGCCAGTGGCATACCAAGCTGTTTTTCTGCATACGCAATAACGTAATCAACAGAGTATTCTGATATCTTGCGATTGGATACATACACCCTTGTGTAGTTTCGATAATTGCTTGGAAGATGCCCTAGTACGAAGTTTTCTGGCCACACCGAATTCAATATGAACACGGCTTTAGAATCATGTACCGAAAGCCTTTCTAGGTAATGCTGTAGCTTAGATGTAATTGTTACAGACTCGTTGCGCAACCAATCGTGCATTTGAGATTCATTTGTGAAAACCCATGCGTTGTTGTTCTCATACGGCTCGTCTTCACAATACTCTGTGCTAATCAACTCCGGGGCACACCGCACACCGCGCACTTGTTTGAAGTGCTGAATTTGAATATGTTTGTCATCATATGGAGCCCACTCAACATCAGAGATGTAACCATATTGTTTGTTGACAGTCCACCCAATTTTTAGATTACTGGATTCCATGTGCCTATTTGATTATGCCATAATACAGTATGTCTGAAGAAAGCACGCACGCCATTCAATATCATCTATCACGCATCGCTCAACAGTCTGTCAATTCTGCCGCCAGTTCTGCTAAGTCACTGCCAAGTTCAGAAAATGCCCTAAGGCATTACGTGGCAGAGGGCGTGTCTAAGCGTGGCACAGATGAAGAGGTTGCCGAAGAACTCAGGTTTATGATAGAGACCTCGATGCGGCTTTTGCTAATGATGCAAAGGCGCACTGGCAATTTTTCACTTTAGGGCAGTGGTCGAGGTCTTTCGCTGGGTATGCCGGCTGCGGCATCGACTTCTGCCTTCATGTATGCCGAGGCGTAATATGCCAAGACCTTAGCCAGTTTGGTCTTTTCTTCTGCCGTCATGTGTGGGCACGTCAGAGATATCACTACGGAACCAGAACCGTGCTTTTTGTCCCATTTTGCGGTCTGTGTCTCAGTACCGCTATACAATCGTTTGATTCTTCCAGTTAGTGATGGGCTGGGTTGACGTTTGCCCGTTAACAACATGCTAACATAAGACTGGCTAATCCCAAGTCGCTCAGCTAACTCGAGTTGATTGTATTGTTCTGACAATTCCTTTAGTTCTTCAATCATAGGTACACCATCGACGGTATGCATGTATTGATTATATCACATGTTATGTGCCAAAGTCAAACAGGGCGTCAAGCATACCTAGAGGCTTGTAAGAACACGCAACACAAACATCAGCAGAAACTAGTACAAATGACCGGCAAATCCTGCTTCTTAGACCATAAAAACGCACATGAACAAAAGATAGTTCATTATTTGCGGCCGCAGCGACTTCGCGCTTGGCAATCTCTATCTTGTCTTGTATTTTGGATATGCATACAATTGCGGCATCCATCGCCCCCGACGTCAGTATCTTCTCTTGAGTTGAAAAGGTTGAGTAGTAAGCATTAGATTCATATGGCACAGGACCGTACACGCCATGTGGTGTGTAGAAACACATTACATCACCCACAGTGGGTTCGTAAATAGTATTCCGAGTCTTGAGCTCGGCCAACACGTATTCTTCTATGTCTTTATCAACTGACATTTTCATTCTGTGACACCTTAATCAGCATCACAATTACAACGACTGCACCAATAACAGTTAGTGGCCATGGTAGCTCACTTGCGCTTTGATACAAACAATACGATAGACCAAAAGACGCAAACAGCATCACTATGTCATTTTTTTGATTAAGATTCATTGCATTCCTAACAGTATATCAAGGGTAGAGGCTTTTTTGTCATGGTCTGGTTTCAGCCTGTGTATGGTGTGTGTGTCAAAATCCAGTTTGTCCGCTTTGGACTCAACAACAGCAGCAGAGATATTAGCCAGACCCATGTCTCCTAGTTCGCACTCTCCTGGCAAATTATCAATCTTGACAGCTATTGGTATTTTGGCATTCATAGTCATGCCGTTGCGCAAAACCAGGTCGGTGTCGTCATACAAATCACCATCGTGCTCGAACATCCGGTGCCAACACTGAAGCGCACTATGACTATACAATTGGTTGATTACGGATATATCGGTATGCTTGCTTATAATCACCAAGTCGCTGTCAGGAACCAGGTCTTTGATTTCAGCAGACTTGCCTCTCGCTATTTCATTAGCCATGTACATCAATGCCTCTTCTTCTATGGCGTGTAGCACACGACGAAGAGAATCAAAGCTATCAACTTTCATGGTCACAAACGGTTCATAAATGTAATCAACACGTTGAATACAACAAAACCGATGATGCCACCATTCGAGGCAGTTCCAATCAAACTCATTTTTGAGCCTTTCTGGTGGCAGAGCATTCAGTATCATGGTTATTCAGTATTGAGCGTTTTCAATGACTCCAAAAGCGCCTTGCGATGGCTAAACCTTTCATTCAACATAATGCCATGTTTTGTACATATGTCCGCAAACATTGTACCAGGCATTGATGTGTGGTCGATAAGATATCCAGCAACATTCAGAATCAAGCCTTTGTACTTGGTAAAGTCTTGCACTAACTCGTCGTGTGCTTCTTGCAAGAGCTTAATCACAGCCTGAGATACCTGCTTTGTGCTCTGCGAGTCACCAAGTAGGCCAGCATGTGGGTTGCTGGTGCCGAGCCAAAGCTCTCTAAACAATCCAAGGCTCGCCACGGCTTGATGGATTTCCTTGGTCAGTGCAGAAAAGTCTTCACCGGCACCATTGCTGATATTCTCAACACCATATATCACCTGTTCTGCCACAACACCGGCCATGCCCTGTTTTGCAACACCAATGATGTCGGAGCGAGTTTTGAATTCAAATGGCTCGAATGTCGTGTACCCACCTTCGGTGCCTGCGGTGCGAGAGCGAAGCTCCTTTGGCCAGCGACCAGTATACAAAGCGGCTGCGAGACCGTGACCGGCTTCGTGAACTGCAATTACTGCCTGTTTGTCGCTTTCTTCATTGTCTCGCTGAGATTCAACCATCAATTGCACATCGACAGAATAAGACTCGCCACCTCGCGTGAATGTATATTGTCGCTTTTCTGGAGCGTATTTCCAGTCAATAACACCTTCGGTTGACAGTTGACACAGTGCGTCAGCAAGATATGAGTCGAACAACATGCTGAATGAGTTGTTGACCGGTCTTGCGCCCTGGGTTGGGAATACGCTTTCTTTGAAGATGAGTTCCATCACACTTTCGTCCACGTTTAGGTCGACGTTGTATGCTGCTTTGACCCTGGTAAGCGAATTGCTTACGTGCTTTCGGATGATTTTCCAATAGCTCTCCCGGTCAAGGCTTGGATAGATAACGTGGTTGTTGCCGAGTCTTGCAATCTGCTCTGGCCTGAATCTGCTCAGGAGCGCAGTTTTCACTTGTGCAAGCGTGACTTTTTCAGTGTATTCGCGCAGGCTTTCGATGTCAATATCAGGACTGATATCGTGGCTTTCGTGATACACCTCGTCAAGATTACCCACGCAGAAAATCAAGCTACGAGACAGATTGCTTGGCTCACCAAGGTTGTACCCATCGCTCACCGATTGGATATAAGAGATAAAATCGTCAATATCTTTGAGTTCTTCAAAGACCTTGGCCCAGGTTTCATAGTCTTCGTTGTAGTTGAAGTGCGCAGGATTAGCCTTGTACATTGCCTCAAAGTCATCAGAGTTGAGCGCGGTAAATGTATCCTCTGCGTCATCTCTAGACCAACGCCGGCGTACTTTCTTGAAGTGATTTGTGCCAGATGTAACTGTGTTTTTTTCAATGGTGACCTTGAGTCGTCGCAGGCGCTTGAAATCCTTGACCATTTCAAGTACATCATTGCTGAAAGACGTGTTCCTGGTCATAGGCGCACCGTCCAACACGTCCCAAATCAATCGTGCGGCAGGCCGGTCAATTTCATTTCCGGTTTCATCAATGAACCGAATGGTTTGCATTTCATCAAACACAATCATCGCCCTGCCGTCTTCGACAGTTTCTGCAACATCGTCAAGCTGATACCTGAGTGTGTATTCCGAGAACCCGCCTGAGTACTCTCCCATGTCGAATGTGACATATCGAGATTGCATGTTCATTAGATTGGCTAATCGCCTAAGAACATGAGTCTTGCCAACGCCAGTCATTCCCCACAAGCACACCACTACGGGTCTTGTGAGCAATTCTGGCGTCGCGTAAAAAGGGGTGACATATCGAATGATTGTGTCAATCTGCTTGTCAATGCCGGCAAATTCGGTTTTCAGTTGTGCTCCAATTTCATTGATTTCAAGTACGCGAGACTTGATGACATCTTCTGAAACAAGCTGTGACTCCCTGCCATCTGGCGGGACTGGTGTGTGATTGATTCGTGGCTCTTCTATGTCTCTGTATCTACTCATTAAAACCTACCTTGTCAATAATGGTGTTAATCGCCATCATTTTGTCGAACGGACTGCTTTTAGCCTCGTTTGTAATTATACGCACATTCGCGATGCTTTTCAGCGCAACACCAACATGAATTTGAATCATCTTGCTGCTTTTTGCCAGAATGGCCACTCCGATAGCAAAGCAATCTTTCGGCACCACCGCCAAAAGCGACGAATGTTGCTTGTGTCTCACAACAAAACGGTTCTTAAATCCTTCAATGAAGTCATCTGGTGCATAGCTGTTTACCGACACTAACACTTCATCATCGCTGACCTGAATGGTATCCGAATCATAGCTATGCATACCATGTGCATTCTCGTATTTATGCGTGAATGCATCGCCGTATGACGTCGCATCTGATTCTTTCTGTGCAATCAAGTGAGTTATCACCCTTTCAATTGCTACGCCAGCGCACTTAAGAACCTCATCAGACAAATAACTCATGGGACATTGTGAGGAGTGCTCAAAGCTACAAAATCCCAAGCCGTGCATAGATGCTGAGTCAGATGCTACTTTTCTGTGCATCTGGGATTGCAACCATTTAGACAATTGTTCTTTGTTCTTGTGGCATGTCAGCGCATCACAAAGCCCAGCAGTGTCTGCTTGATTCATGTACCTGCGGAATTCATGAAAATTAGCATATTCAGCCATGGGTTTAGTGTACCATAATTTGCTTTAGGCGTTCTGGAGAATACACCACAACATCGGCCAAAGGATTGCCCACAAGGAAAACCATGCACGCATCGCCTTCAAATACAATCGACAGTTCAAACGGGACGTGTGTGAACACAAGACAAGTTGTCTCTCTTTTTAGACCGAAATCAGAATATGTGACGACATGACACGCGTTGTACATTTCTGCTGACAAAGAGTCTTTGAGGTCTTCGGATATAACCACATATCCATCTTTGTATGCCAACGCGACAAACTTCCCGGCCGGCAGGTTCCTGGCGGCAACAGCAGAGTTTTCCAGCATCCATAGTGCCTTCTCAACCCATTCATGGAATTGTGAAACATCGGGCACGGGTCCGGAATACAACAAAGCGCCGCGCTTCTCTGGATGTTCTCTCATTCGCATCAAAGCAATTGGCAATTGTTCAACCATTTGCTCGACTTGAGATATGAATTCTGTATTTGTCATGCTTCCACCAGTTTGTACTTTGCTTTCAGGTCTCCATAGACCACGAAAGCCATAACTGATGCATACTGAATGAATAGCGACTCGTGCGCATCAAGTTGTTTCTTAGACGGCTTCTTGTTGTTCTTAAGTACTCTTGGCTTGCAACGATGTGTATACATCTCGTTAAGCTCTTTGCCCACGCGCTCGCACACATCAGACCTTCCTGCAGGGCTCAAGACGTCGTACTCGCTTGACAGTTCTAAGAAACGCCATAGTGCTTTGTCGGTCATTTCAATAATATCATCGGCCTTAGCCTTGGGCCACATGTAATCTATTACTGGCGCAAGACTTTTGGAAAGCAGTGATACTCTATCTTTGTCGAAAAAATTGACAGTGTCTTTAGCGTCAACGAAGGTGCAACTATCCATAGCGTATTATGGCATTTTGCTTAAAGTTGATAAAGTTGCCACGCATCTGCGTATTCTTCGACCAGCTCTTTTGGTGCAATGAGTGTGCAACTGGTGTGTGAGTACGCGCCGGCCCGGAATGTTTTGGGATATGTCAGCTTGAGCTTCACTCCATTAAACTCATATGCTGTTTTTTGACCAGGAACGAAGCTATCTTGTTCTTCTAAAAGTGGCAAAAGAAGGTTATCGCGAACTGGCTTACAATCAAAACGTACTGCTAAATTGTCTGGAACCATATAGTGCAAATAGTAGTCGTTGTCAAAACTAATGTGTTTACCAGGGGTGTTTTTGTCTACGTCATGAATCAACTCGAGAGCGATGTTAATGAATTGCCATTTCTCACTCTTGACTTCAACATGTGAGGGTTTCTCGAGACCGTTCTGGAACCACACCAAGAAGTCACGCTGTTTCTTTTGGCTTACACCATCATTTTTTTCCTCAAAATGATGAATGTGACCGGCTGACTTCAACTTGCCCATTACAACCCTGGCATCATTTACACCTTGGTTGTGGCATGACTGCCAATCATAAGACTTTGACATCAGTCCGCCTTTACAGTAAACTCAGTACTGCTAGTGTCTGTGGGCACTCCAATCTCAAGTTTGCCTGTGTTGTCAAATGCGCCCTGGTTATAGCATGAAATGAATTCTGCGCCTGGATATCCCTGTGATGCTGCCCAGGTTTTGGCCTGTTCTGCATTTAACCATCCATCATTGCTTCCGAACTGTGTGGCTGACGGGCCGATGAACCAATACCTTTGACCGTTCTGTGGTGGAGCACCATGTGCGATAATAACAGTCTTGCCATTTCGAAGTCGAACTGGAGTGGCGTATCCATTAGACATGAAATTCTTGCGAATATCATTCAACTGGTTTGGGTCTTGTGCCTCAACAGCCACTGGTTGCTGACCGACATGAACGCCACCGCGACTAGGGTCGACGGTTTGCATGTTCGTATCTGATTGCGCCATCCTGTGCTGTATCAGCAGATGACGGACTGCTCCTATTCCATTCACCACATTGTATTATTACAACTTGGGGACAAAAGGAACTGCTTAATATCGCTCAAGCATGGAAAATTGGTCAAAAATGTCGTCCAAAACACTAGATTGAGCACACATTTGAACCAAATCATCCATGTATACTTGTGTGGCGACGGCATAGTACTTGTCTAATGATTCATCGTCGCATCCAATTTCTGGAGGAAAAGAGATGCGATTTGATGTGTTGCCATCAAGCACTTTTTGACCTCGCTCTGTGCATTTGACAAGAACCTCGTTGCGTCGCAGCATGGGAGAGCGATAAACGCAAACAAGCCGGTTCTCGAGTGCGAGAATCAGTTCTTGGCAGACTTCAGATACACGAAGCGAGGATTCTTGCGCTCGTCCGTGAAAAAGCCCACAGAACCAAGGAAGAACCTCTTCCTTGTAAGACAACTTACTCGGCTTGGTTTCGTCGTTCAAACTACCACCATTTCTCTTCTGCTTCTTCAACCTTGGTCAGTGTCGCTGGGTCTAGGTCAATCTTCTCTTTTGACTTTGACAACACAATAACCGTTCGTAGCTCATCGTCAATATACGTTGCCGGCATGTAAACAATACCAGTCAATAGTCCGTCTGTCACTTTCTCGCCACGTTTGAATGCCATACCTGATTTTAGCACAACCAAAGGTGAGGTGTCAAGTGTGCTATAATAAGACTTCAGGTGAATAGAAAATGAAAGGAGGCGACCGTAGATGGGATACACTCGTAACACAAACAACAACGCACGAAATACTGGTCGCTGGGACGAACTATTCGCCCAAAGTGACGCCAAATTGCTCGAGGCCATGGAGGAATTCGAGCGAGCAAAAACCTTTGGCGACAACCTTGCAGACAAGGTAACCGATGCTGCTGGAAGCTGGTGGTTTGTGGGTAGTTTCTGTTGCACCATGCTGTGCTGGATTGCGTTCAACACACTAAGGTTTTTTCAGCCACACGCATTTGATGCTCCCCCTTTTGTGCTGCTAAATTTGGTTTTGTCTACTATTGCTGCGCTTCAGGCACCAATCATCTTGATGAGTCAGAGGCGACAGGCAGACCGAGACAGACTCCGAGCGCAACATGAGTACTTGATGAATTTAGAGACCAATCGCCAGTTGCAAAATATGCAAGAAGAGGTTGTGTCTATGAATGAAGACATCAAGGTGCTCACTCGAGAGACACAAAATACCTTGTCTGAAATAAGAGAGGATATCAAAACCCTCTTGCGTGAAGCTAAATCAAAATCGCGGTCAGAGGAGTAACGATTTGTGCCCCTTTGACTGTGCCGTCTAAACTCAACGGTTGGGAATTCACATCATCATCAACTCGCAATTCCCAGCCGTTAAAAAGCGGAGACCATTTCTGAGATTTCTGGTCGTAATGTTCCAGCACAAGAGACCACGGTGGTGTCAAAGAACTGGTGTCCTGGTTCTCAATCAAAAACCACACTTTGCTCTTTAGACTGCCGGTGAAGAACCCTGGCCGAACTGGGTGTAGTTCAATATCAACTTGCTCACAACCCACAACCCCGTGTCCTAATCCAACGCGAAAATCGTAGAATTTAGCAACCTTGAAGTCCTCTGATGCATGAAATGTTTCATAAACCGGCTCAAAGCTGGTCATCTCACATTCATATCTGCAATCATTACTAATGCTTAAATGCACGGCCAGTCTGTGTGTTTGTTTTGAATTCAGTAAACTAGCCAAACACACAGGTGATTTCTCTCCTGTTGTTAGCGGTGAACTGAAATTGATTTGCGCTATTGCCGAGCGCGTATAACCATCAACCACAAATGACTGGCCATTCACATTAAGTTTAAGCATTCTGGACTTTTACACCGCCGCCGACTTTTCTTCCTGCTCATCCGCCTTAATGTATTCATCAAGAGCACCCATGATGTCTGGGTTTACTTTGGTTGTGTCTTCGTCAGTAATCTCAATCTCTTCAATAGTCTTTACCCGTGTTAATTCATCAAAATGAACATACAGCTCAGCCTGGGACTGACCTTCATCGCTCTCGTCTGGGTGATAGTTAGCCAATAGGTCGGTTTGATTGTTGTGTTTGAAATTAAGCCTGGTTTGAGATTTTTCAACTGGGCCAAATGTTTCACATGATTGAGCCCACTTGATTACACCTGTTGAGGCCAGCAACTTTGGGCCTGATGGAAACCACTTACTTTGGTGGTCTTCTCCAGTCAACATGAAAAAGCTGTTTGGTCGATGGAGTGAAAGCCAAACATAGTGTCGAATATATCGCTCATACCAAGTATCTGCGATTTTGCGACGAGAAAATGTTGCGCGTTTCGCGGCTCCAAGAGCGACAGTAAGTGTGAAAATAAATCGTAGCATAGTTTTTCTCCTTGTTTTTGTTTCGTATGCCTGTGTATTCTTCCTTATACACACAAAACACGAATAACCTGCTTGGCAGGTTATTCGTGGACGGGCAACTACACCCTCGCGGCTTGCTGCAGACTCGTCGGGTGCCAATTAAGGCATTGGCAACTGTTTTCGAGGTGCAACAATCAGTTCAACAATTGTTGAATGGAGTGCTGAGTGTCATGCGGTAAACGAGTCTGTGTGGTGTTATTTTGAATCAAGTGCATCATGTGTAGATTGCCTCCTGATTTGGTTATACACCCACTTTCTCTGGTTCTGCGGCAGGTGCGACGTGCTTGCTTGAGCCGGTGTCAAGTGTGAAAAACTCAGTGACATCATCGAGTTTATCAATCTCGATGTCACATGCGCTCATGACGTCTGCCGACCTGGATTTTGCTGATTCAATACTTAGCTTGGTCTCAGCAATTTTCTTCTCGTACTCAGCAATAGCCTGTTGCGCCTTGACTTCGTACTCGCTAAATCGCTGATTGATTTTGCTGCGGAAGTCTTCAACAGCCACAATCTTCAATGCTGCATCAGAAGCAATAACATCTGGTGTAATGCCAAGTGTTTTACCAATGGCACCAATAGTCTTGCTCACTGTTTCCCTGCGTACCTCGAGAGGAAGAGAAGCAGGCAAAGACGAGATAATGTCTCTGGCTTGTTCTGCTGTAAACGCCGGCGGTTGCAAATTGGAGTGCGCATAAATTGGAGAGAAATCCCAACTGCCGTCTTCGCGCTTTTTTGGCATAACAAACTCGTCAGCAGGCTTGGCCGCAGGTGGCGGGAGTGTTACAGACACAGAATCCATGTTTGGACCTGGTTGCTTTGCAATAGCATCTGCAAGCGGCACAGGAGTGCTACCTGCTTTGCCTTTGGCAATGTTCTCCCATTGCTTCCATGCATCATCGCCGGCGGCGAGATTTCCAGTTGATTCACTGGGTGTCTCTGGACCCGGATTGTCGCCGCCTTCCACAAATAATCCTTTGACTTTCTTTAGAATATCACTCATTATGTTATGCTCCTACAGTTAACACCTGTTCGTTAGAAGAGGCGAATTCATCAATTGCGTTGGTCAGCAGTGTGCTTTGGAACACCGCTTCTTCAATGTCTGTTAGTACTTGCTGTGGTGGTCTGCTCTGAGCCTCGTCAGAGATAAGACCAAACGTGTCTTCCAGCAAGCGCATTTGGTGATGCATGCTAACCAGCATTCTGCCCACCTTGCCTGCGTACTCACTACGTCGCCTAATTAACTCAGCGCGTTTTTGAAGAATTGGCAAGTTTGGGTCTGCGGCCTGAGTTTGTGCGATTTTGTTTTCAACATCAGCGATTTCATCACTATACGATTGTGTGATGTACTCAGCCACATCCCGAGTCCACTGCTCAACTTCCTCAAGTGTTGCTCCATCAGGACACGGACCAATCTTATTGCCTGTGCGCTTCTTCTGCGTCGCAAGTGTGCGCATCGCGTTGTGTAAGTGATTGCGGAACTGCGACTCTTTGAGACCAAAGTTCAAGAATGCCATTAGCATTTGGTCTAACTTGCGCACAACATCCAAATACCAAGTTTCCTTGTCGGCCGATGCCTCTTCAACCTGATTTCTGATATGCTCAAGCGTTTGGAACCGTTCTGCCACTGGTGTCGACAGGCGACCAATACTTGCGCTACGCAAGTCATCAAACTCCTTGCGGAACGCCTCTTCTTTGAGCCTGTTCTCTTTGTCTCTTAGCTTCTTTTGGTATATGTTGCTATCAGCGAACACCAACAAGTACAATGCCTCGGCTACGGCACCCACACAAGCGACTCTCAAGTCCCATGTTGCTGCTGACAGCATCATAAAACTTGCGATTCCAAGAAGATTTCCAGGCTCCTTGAAGGCCTCAATGTATTGATTAAACTTCATGATTCTCTTTTTGTAGTTCAGCACGCAACTTTGTCAGCCTAGAGCAGAACTCTTGTCGTGTCAACACGGTCTGCGCTTTGTCCGTCTTTCCCATGCTGTGTTCTATTGTAGCATTTCCAGTGGCCAATAAAGCAAGCCTAAACTTCTCACTTTGTTTGCATAGTGCGTCAAAGGCACGGTCGAGCAAGTCCTGGTACTCCTTTGAACTGCGCTCAAGTTCCTTCCCGCGCCAATATAGCTTCTGGTCGCGCCACCACTTCTTTTTCTTGCCGGCAAATTTGGCACTTTTGCCAACCAACTGGCATATAACCAACTGCATGTCTGGGTTCTTGAATTTCAGACTCTGCAAAAAGCCTTCCATGCTATTGCACTCAACATCGTCAATGACGAATTTGTGAGGCGCAAAATTACTCAAAGATGCACCTGGGTATCCACAACCGCTTCTAATATCCATGGCTATAGTGTAGCAAATTTGTCGCGAACTTCGTTGAGCATGGTGAAAAACTGAGGACTGTTTTCAATCCCCTCTCTCCACGCAAGCCCCGCGTCAATGAGGTTATAGACCGATTGCACCCTGGCACCAGAAATGATTTCTCCAGCTTCATTGCGGTCTCTGCCAAGTAGAAGAATCGTATCACAAACTGACAAGGCCGCGGATACGTCATGCGTGACGATAATGATTGTGGCCAAATCATCGTTTGAAGCAATGTTGTTGATAAACTCGCTTACCTTACGCAATGCAATACAATCAAGCCCAGAGAACGGTTCGTCCATCAACAGCAAGTGCTCACTACAGGCAAACTGTTGCGCAATAGCCGCACGTTGTCGCTGGCCACCAGAAAGCTGTGCTGGATACTTCTTGGAGTGCTCGGCTAAGCCAAACTGCTCAAGCAGTGCATTGGTTTTTTCCACATTGCCACCGGAAGCAATTAACACATTGCTGTACACAGTGCGATGTTGGAACAAAGGATAGTTCTGCGCAACAACGCCAACGTCGCCCTTTTGCACCGGTCGCTGGTCTGCACCGACAAGTACACTGCCGCTGTCAGGCTTGTTGAGTCCTGAAATAATGCGGAACAACTGTGTCTTGCCGATTCCAGAAGGGCCAAGAAGACCAACAACCTGTCCTTGCTTGGTGTCTGGTCGACGGATGTCTTTGATTTCCAAGTTTACGTCGCGCAGAATTTCCTTACCACCAAGATTAAGGTTTACGCCCTGCACAGACAGCAGAGTATCGGTGAATTCATAAGAGTAGTTCATTTTCGCTCCAAGGTCAAATAAGCATAAGGACACACAACTCGTCTGACAAGACCTAGAATGTAGTCCTGACACAAACCAACCATCAAAATCGTAAGTTGAATAGCGAATACCTCAGCAATATGGAAGTGCTTCTGCTGGTTCAGCAACATGGCACCAATGCCACCTTCTGAACGAGAGATACCCTCAACCATTGTAAGCATCATCCAGCCGATAGCTGCGTTCTGTCTTAGAACCTCGAGTGCTTTATCAGCAGTGCCAAGGATAACAACTTCCCACACAGCACGCCACTCACTCATTCGCAGTGTTCTTGCGTGGTCAAAGGCTTCGCGTGGAATATCTGCCACCACCGCAGCCATTGATGTTAAGAAGAAAACAGTCATTCCAAACACCAACAAAGACATCTTGAGTGGGTGGCCGCCACCAACCATAAGCGTGAATACAAACGTGAATCCTACAAGGCTTAAGAATCGCCCTTTTGATAGCGCAGTCACAATTGGTCGGAAGAATGGCATTACCGTAAGATAAGCCATGCCCAGAGCAAGGACACACGTATACAGCATGGCTTTGACATTCAACTCCATACTGGTGATAATTTCTCGCCCCATACCCTGATTGGAAAACAGTTCAATTAGAGCATTCCAGACCTCGACAGGTCGCGGCAATACCTCGAACGGAGAGTTCATCCATACCAGCAAACACGCCAGGACTTGCAACACGACAATGATTTTCATTGACGATGCTGAAAGCACATGGTTGGGCGCAAATGCAGAGAAGATTCGCCCCAAGCCCTTGTGGGGCTTGGGGGATTGAGAAGCAACTACTGTGGACATGTGTGTATTTCCTTATCGAACGCCAATAACAACCTCGATACGTCGGTTCCAAACACTACCACGAGTGGTATTGGGTTCCAACGGATTCGAGTTGCCGTGTGATACGACGCGGATTCGACCAGCGGGGAAGTTCACAGGTGCCTGTGTTTCTAACCATCGCTTGATAGCGAAGGCACGAGACTCAGACAATACGTCAGACTTACCTCTTTCCGAAGCACCATCAGCGTGACCGTGAATTTCGACATAGGCGTTGCCAGCAACCAACAGGTCATTCAACATGGTTCGCAGGGTCTTTGAACCGCTTGCGGGGATGTCAGTTTGACCGGGTGCAAAGAACGCTCTCCAGCTACTCTTTGAACCAATTGGCTGAATCTGACCAGACGTTTCGTACTTCGGTGAGGCCTGTGCAATTTGAGCATTGCGCAACGTTTGGTTAGACCGGCTGGCTACGTTCTTAATGTAAGACGTATCCAGAATGTTGCTCACGGGGTCATATGCAGGAACAAGATTGGGATACTGCTGGACAACCACGTCACCAAAAGTCGTGTAGGTTGCGGCGAACAGGTTCTGAGAACCTGGCACCAGACCGTACAACAGCATATTGTCAGCGAGGTTGTTGACAGACGAACCACCAAGTTCAACCATCAGACCCTTGGCATCACGCTTGGTGGTGCCTTTGAAGTAAGTGTACCAATAGCTGGCATCAGCACCAGACTCATTGTATACGTTTGCACTAATCTGAGACGCCTTCTGCAAAGCAGCATCCGAAGACTTGATAGCGTCACCGCCGGCAAAGATACCGGACAACATGCTCTCGACATCCTTGCGGTTGTCTTTCATCCACTTGTCAATACCGATAATCGTGTTCGGCATTTGTGCGGAATACTCTCGAGTGGACACGATGGAAACAATTCCACCCTTCTTCTCTGCAACGATAACGTCGCCAGGAGTCCACGTTACAACACCCTGAACAGTAATGCGCTTGGTTTCGCCAGTGCGCTTGCCGTTGCGAACAACAGGTCGCTCTTCGCTATATCCAGCGATGTACTTTTCAGATGCGTCAATATAGTCGTTGGATGCAACCCAGTTCAGGGCATCAGGGTCCCAGGTTCGCTCGTCGGGGTTGTTCTTGATGTTGTTGTCACCAAGCCACTTCAAAGCGATATTCCAGTCTCCGTCGCGCAGATAACCAGAGACAACTCCACCCTTGGCAAGACTCGGGTTGTTCTTCCACTCTGCGGGACCCATGAACTTGTCTTCGCCACGGGAGTATCCAGCGGAACCAATAACCTTAGCGGTGTATTCGGGGCCAAGTTTGCGCAACTGGTCATTGATTGGCTTCAAGAAGGCTGCCGCGCCGTCGCCCATGATGGCAACATAGTGCGCACCAGATGTAGGCTGTGGGTTGCCATTCTTGAGTTCTTGTGCGAATGCAATGAGTGCTTCTTGCATCTTGCTCGGGTCATCTTGACGAATCAACTGCAAGTTGACGCCCAACTGCTCCATAAGCGAACCCTGGGTGGTTTTTGAGCCACCGTTGGCAAGCATTAGACCAGACTGAGCATTCCATGCCCACAAAAGCATACGCATTGGCGTCCCATTGTTTCCAGATGGGGTTTCTGTAATCGTGTTAAGTTGAAGGTTGGTGCCTTCGCCTGCCGACACAGTCAGCGCGGGGAGATTTACCTGCTTTGGCACAACCGAAGCGGTTGTCTCACCACCAAGCATCGACTTAACCTTGTCTCCAAACATGCGCCAACCAAGGAAGGCGACAGTTGCGACAACGACCAAGATTGTAATTTTGCCTAAAGGCGTTAACTTCGAATTCATTGTTTCTCCTGTGTCTTTCGACGTGGATATGATACCACAAACGAAATACGATTTGTATTGTCGCATATTTCGATAGGCGTTGTCAACCCCTTGGTGAATTTTGTTATAATGAGCATGAGAGGTAGATTATGACAAATCTCGAATCAATTGGCGGGGCGCTTATCGTTCTGTTTGGAATTGGCCATATGGCCGGAGACTGGTTGTTCCAGACTCAGAAAATGGCAGAGAACAAAACGAAAGACCCTGTCGTTCGCGCAAAACATTGCGCGATTTACACACTGTGCGTGGGCTTGCTTATGTTGTTTTGGA